>Ga0208102_1000029_pt1 | contig 101258 bp, 99 predicted proteins | sample CryBogmetaGMA17M_FD_184549 | JGI IMG/M metagenome (GOLD analysis project Ga0208102, IMG submission 184549) | Freshwater microbial communities from Crystal Bog, Wisconsin, USA - MA17M (SPAdes) | ecosystem: Environmental > Aquatic > Freshwater > Lake | place: Crystal Bog, Wisconsin, USA...
GAATCGCCGCAGTGATCACAGGTCCCGGAGCTGGAAAAACAGAAGTCATGATGAGAAGAATCGGCCTGCTCGTTACCCGACACAACGTGCCGCCTGAGTCAATCCTGGGATTGACGTTTACAAGGAATGCCGCCGAGGAGATGAGACAAAGACTGATCCCGGTGCTGGGAGAGATGGCATCCAGAGTAACATTATCCACAATTCACAGTTTCTGCCATTACCTGCTGCGCAATGAAGGGAAAATCTTTGAGATCCTCTCCGGCAAGGATCAGATTAACTTCATCCGGAATCTCATGAAGCACAAAAGGATCAAGGATTTATCCGTGGGCACGGTTTTAAGGGAGATTAGCCTGGCCAAAAACAATATGATCACCGTGGAAGAGTTCCGGTGCCTCTATGACCAGGACAAGACCATGCTCAAGGTGGCGGACATCTATGAATCCTATGACCGGGAGAAATTGAAGAAGTATCTGCTGGATTTTGATGATCTGTTGATCGAGACCTATACCCTCCTGACCGGCAATGACCCTATCCGGAATAAATACTCGGACCGTTACCAGCATCTATTAGTCGATGAGTTTCAGGATACCAATCCCGTGCAGCTGGAGATCATCAAATGCATCATGGATGAAACCAGTGGCAATGGGAAAAGCTTCTGGGTTGCCGGCGACGACTGGCAGAGCATCTTCAGTTTTGCGGGGGCCTCCGTGGGGAATATCCTCAATTTCCAGAGCAATTTCAGCAAATCAAAGATATTCATACTGAATGTCAATTACCGCAGCACGCCGCAGATCCTCAAGGCATGCCAGAACCTGATCCGCCATAACATCAGAAAGATTGAAAAGACCCTGAAGACGGATAATGCCGACGGGGAACAGGTCATCGTTCTGGAATCCTCATCGGAGGAAGGGGAAGCCTTAAATATGGTCAATGAGATCCGGGAACTGGTCGATCATCAGGGATATGCCTATAAGGACATCGCCGTTTTATATCGGGCCAACTTTCAATCGAGAGTTGTCGAGGAGAACTTCGCCCAGAACAAGATCCCCTATTTCATTGAGAATGGCCTTAACTTCTATCAGAGATCCGAGGTCCGGTATCTGCTCGATTACCTGAGATTGATCATCAATCCGAATTCGGAAGAAGGGAATGAAGCGTTAAGGACCATCATCAATGTGCCCAATCGCTATGTCAGCAGGAAGTTTCTGCAGGAGCTGACTGACTTCTCAAACGGGAGAAATGTTCATCTCTATGAGGGGTTGAAGTCCATGCCCGTTGACCTTCCCTATGTGAGAAAGAATGTCAGGGATTTTATCTCATTTCTTGATCCCCTGGTGGACTATGCGCCCAATCTCATGCCGGCAGAGGTCATCCAGATGCTAAGGAATCAATTTGATTACGACAGATTTATTACCGATGAGGATATTCCCACGCCTGATGACACGAAGATTCAGAACTTAAACCAGCTTCAATTATCGGCAGCAAGGTATTCCGGCATTCAATCCTTCCTGGAATATACCGATACGTTTCAGGATGAGATGTCAAATGACAAAGAAGGCGTGGCTCTCATGACCATTCACAAGGCGAAGGGACTGGAATTTCCCGTGGTCTTCGTAATCGGGCTCGTGGAAGGGATCACACCGACCAAAAAGGGCGACATTGAAGAGGAAAGGAGAATCGTCTTTGTGGCCATATCCCGAGCAATGAAGATCCTCCATATCAGTTATTCCCACACTTATCTGGGTCAGGCATCGAAGAAATCCATCTTTCTGGACGAGATCATGGGCATCAGGGAACAAGAGGAATAGCGGCTAAAACGGGTTATACGCTTCCCCACAGTGAGATCAGCAAACATATAACCCCAATATAAAGGGAAGGTATAAAACCTTCCCTTTTACATTACAGAAAGGAGAAAACGAATCATGCCATTTGAAATATTACACTTCCGGGGATCAGACAAGATCCTCAAGGAAAAGAAGATGACCAGGGAAATTAAACTGGCGATGGAATATCTGAATGACTGCCTCTATGGGACCTATCGCAAAGGGGAACTTCTTCGTCAGGCGCTGCAGGAGATGGACTGGCGACAGAATGGGGACCTTAATGTGCTTGATGGCCGGAGATATTTCTACAAAGGTTTCCGGAAAAGAGTGGCTATGGATGGATCATTCTCAAGCTACGAATACATCCAGGATGCCCTGTTGAGGCTTCAGCTCGGCTTTGACAAGGGCAAGATCGATATGGGAATTGTCCTGGTCACGGCTCAGAGAAGCGAAAAGAGCAAACTGGGAACCACAAAAGACCTAGTTTATAAGGAAATTGGCATGCTGTATCCCACCATCAGTCTGCCGGTGGCCATTGTCCTGTTTGACCTGGGGAAACCTGGAGAAATCTATGCTGAAGCCGAAAAAGACAGGGATGAGAGTAATGACAATGACCAACTCTCCGATGAGCTGAATAAGACGATTGAAAACAAAAAGATCGTCTTCATTGATCCCAAGTTCAATGAGAATTTCATCGACAATAATCCTGAACCGGAGAAACAGACTGGCAGGAAAAAGAGGTCCAGGACCAAAACCAAGGCAAATGTCAATTACGATCAGAATGAAACCTCACCGGCAGCCGTCAATCAGTAATCCCGTCGGAAACAATCTGTCAGAAATCACCTGGGAGCCGCTCGTCCGCTGTTATGGATATGCACCCTGTAGAGTCGTCAGGGAAAATATAATGTGCCAAAGGCGGTGAAAGGCACATCTCCCATTTTCAGATTTCATAATGCATTATAAATTTGAAGAAGGAGGAAAACCCATGTCTAACATGACCACACTTTCAAAAGTCATGGAAAGAGTCGATAACATGTCAAGAAACCATGATGATCAATTTATCGGGGTCAAGGATATATCCTTTGAAGACCTTAAAACCATCCGGATCGGAGATGAGTCTCATAGATTAAGGCCGGTGGCCCAGCAGTCCATTGCCAATCGTTTGGGAATACCGATTCAATACCTGAGAAAATGCCCCGAGGATATTCAGGCGCTCAATATGAACCACTGGATTAAACATGAGAAGAACGAGGAACTGTTTTTCAGGTTTGATGGGAATGATGTCAGAGCCGTATTCACTCCGAGATATATTCCGACGGATAATCTGGAAGTCCTGCAGAAGCTTGATGCCCTGGATTATGACCCTGACACAAAAGTCCAGTGCAGCCTGGATGATGAGTTTATGTCATTGAGCATCCCTGACGGCAACCAGACTTTTCAGGTCAATGGAGAAAGGATGACCCCAGGAATATCAGTATCCAATTCTGAAGTTGGGCTGGCGTCATTGTCCATCGCCGCTTTTATGCTGAGGCTGATCTGCACCAACGGAATGATCTCCAAGACTGAGGTCTCCGCATCATACCGCCATGTATCAGCGAAGATCCTTTCAGAACTGCCGGGAGTCTTCAGCAATGTCTCCCAGGAACTGGGCAGGCAAAAAGAGCAGATCCGATTATCATTGGAAAGTAAGGTGGATAATCCGGAGAGCACCATCACAAGTTTCAATAACCAGTTTCAATTGAACAAGGAAGAAAAAGGGGCAGTGGCATGGGCATTACCAATGGAATATGGATTTACGATGTTTCATGTCCTCAATGTCTATACCAAGGCGGCACAGTTTGAGGAATTGCCGGCAGAAAGCACATTCCGGTTGCAGAAGGTCGGTGGGATGATCCTGGGGATGGTGAAGTAAAAAACCGTTTATAATCCTGGTATCTTCTGAAATATGGAGGTATCAGGATTTTTCTAATTGAAAAATATTAAATATCAATTATTTTTCAAGCTCTTACAGGTCATAAAATATAAATAGTCAATTTATTAACATCAAATTTCTCTAATAAAATCCTTGACATATTCTGTAATTTATTAACATCATTCAAAATATTTTGCAACTACTATGAAGGGAATAATAAATGGAAATCGAAAAATTGATCAGTGCCAGGATCGACGTCTGGGACTCAGACGGATTATATGAGGAGAAATTTAGGCTGCAATTAACAGCGAAACATGCCCTTGCTGTAGGCAAGTGGAAAATTGACAATGAATGGGGTGTTGATCTTAGACGCTGGAGTTATGATAAAGCCCGACTGCTTGGACAAGGTATTACATTAGATCAGGAGATGTGGCAATGGCTTTACGATGCCATCTGTACACTGAATGATAAGGATGTGTTTGTAAACTATGGAAAATTTCGGAAACAAGATTATGAAAAGACAAAGAATCTCGGACGCGGGTTTTGCCTTTCTACAGGTTTGTTTGACGAATCTAATACACCGTATTTCTGTATTAACATGATTAAAAACAATGAATTGATTTGGCGTGGTAGGGGAACATTCGTCGGTATTATTATCCGCTTCAATATGATTCCCAATTTCATAAACCAGGTTCAAATAAATGAACTAGGGCAGAAACGCGCTATATTGTCCGATAAAAAAAGAATCGATCCGATGACCGGAAGAGAAATTTATTAGCAGTAGGTGATATTTATGAGCCAAGTTTATGCTAACATACTTCAATCCTTAACTACTGGACTCTATATACAAATTAACATTGCTCTTCGTGAATATTTACAAAATGCGTATGATGCTGTTAAAGCTGCTAAAATATGTAAAATACCAGAACCTATGGATGGTTACCATGTTGAAGTTAAGATCACTAAGAACGAGAGTACAGTAACAATATCTGATAACGGCATTGGCATGAGTATGGTTGTCTTAGAAGAATACACATCAATTGGTGGCGGTACAAAGGATTCCCCAGATTTTGCTGGACACAAGGGGATAGGAAAGCTGGCTGGACTTAGGTTTTTTGATCATTTTGTTGTACGCACAAAACAGACAGGAACTAATACCGGATACCAGTTGTCATGGCGTTCTGGCGATATGATGCGAACTTTGCTCAGTGACCCCAAATTAATGAAGACGATTCCATATGGAACTTTTATTAAAGATTATTATGAATTATCTTCTTTCAGGGAAGAGGATGTTAGCTTGCATTTTACACAGGTTCAATTAATAGACGTTATGGAAGAATTTAAAAACGAACTTAAAGAAGATGCTATCCTAAATTTTATTCAAGGCAACTGTCCTGTGCCATTTTTAGCAGACTCTTTTAATTACAAAGAAATGTTAACCAAGTATCTTGATGATTGTTTTATGCCTGTGATCACTTATGTTAACGATAAGGTCGTATACCAACCATATAGAGACTCTCATAATTTGATTATACCCATCATGAATGATGTAAAATATGAAGACCGACTCAAAGCCAAAGTATGGTTTAGTTGGGTTAAAAACTCGGCAGGAGGGATTGATAACGAGGCACACATTACTGGTATTAAATTTAGGTGCAAAGGAATTTGTGTCGGAGATCGTAATTTATTTGCCAACAATTGTATGCCTGAAGGAAGAAATAGTGTGGCCGATTGGTTTACCGGAGAAATATGTGTCACAGACGATAAAATAAGACCTAATACTGCGAGAGACGGTTTTGAAAAGTCGGAGACGGTGAGAAAATTTTATTTAGAGATTAAGAAACGCATAGGTAAGACAATTTCGTCGCTTGCGACTGTGCGTTCTGAAATTCATGCCGCTGAACAGCATTTAGTAAAGATGGAAGAGATGTTAGCTATGGGAAAACTCTTAAATCCGCTTGATCTACAAAAATTAGATAGCAGAAATAAAGAGCTTAAAAAGTATCGCGATAAGGATATGTTTTCGCTCGATTTCACGGTCATTTCCCGCATTGATAATATTTTAAATGTAGCGGAAGTTGGTGCGAATGAGCAAAAGGAGTCCGTGGCTAAAAAGATAAATGATGCCATTGAACAAGGCAATACAAGAGACCTTATGAAGGAAATGCTTGATTTGAAAACTAAGGAAATACAGACGCATTCAACAAAAACAAAGAAAGAGATCAAAAGCCTGATTGAAAAGGCTTCAGAGGCCATACTGAAACATACTAAAGACTCAGTTGTTAATACTAGTGATCCGAATGATAAGGAAATACTGGTTACTAAAATTATACTTGCATATTTGAAACAAAAGGATATCCCATACAAAGAAAATGAAGTCGTCGAATTTGTTCGCAGAGAAATGGGAAAATAGTAAATACTCTAGTTCTTCACTAAGACCCATTATATGCGACTACTTGGGAAGAAGTCTTCTACCCAAGGTGTCTTGCATTACAAACTCCCTTCCAAATGCACTTAAACCATTACTCTCGATGGACTTCTTTAATTACATTTGTTTTTGCTCGTCTAATTACGCGCATAAAATTGAAACTCTTTGTCTCGCCTACATACAAGGTCTGCGATCAATAGATTATGATGTTTTTGTTACGTCGATTGAAAAAGGGCTGATGCGTAGGCAATTTGGATATGTATATTTAGATCTTGATAGTTTGGACAAAGCTCAAGATATTCTTAGCTATATGGTGCATCACAAGATGACTATCAATAGAAATTACCCTATATTAATTCAACTTCGATGCCCATACTTAGAACAGATAGACTTAATACCCGGCATTGATAAAAAAACAAGATTGGGAAGATACGATTTAATCTGCGAGATCGTTTAATGCAAAATATTTTCATCACTCAAAATAATTTGAAGGATCTGATTAAAGATGCCGTGAATATTTCTATAGCATCTGCTTATCTACATAGGACAGCCATCGATGATATTAAGGCTGTACTTAATCAACTCCCCAATAAGGGAGGAAAAATGTTTAGGTTCCTCTTGGACAAAGAGTTTCACCCTGAACCAATGATGCGTCAAGTACTTATTAATTTGTTGTACGAATTGCCAAATGTTGAAGTAAAGATTTATCGAGGTTCCAGATTATTTCATCCGAAAGTCTACATATTTGAGTCTGGGAACCGTTTATGTACAACCATAGGGTCTTTTAATGCCACCATGGGAGGAGCTGGTGATAACATTGAAGCCGGGGTTCAACTTACCGACCGTGACATACAGCGCCAGATTAAAAATTTTTTTGACCAGTATTGGAACGACCCAAATACAGAAATGGTAGTTTCTGATAAATCTGCTGTTTTTGTTGCTCGTTTGTTTCAGCCAGGTGACTGCGTTATAGTGCGAGATACTCTCGAGAAGGGCGTCGTGCTTAATGTGACGCCGGAATTCAACCGAGAATTTCATGAATGGTTATACATTGTTCTTATTAATGGAGGCAGAAGACAGTTGTGTGAATCGCAACTTGAATTAATTAGGATCGCCACTTATGGAAATGAAAGGAATTTTCAACAAAGGTCGACCAACATTCACGAATGGTTCAAAAATTACTTTATAGAAAAGGAAGGCGAGCAAGCTGACAATACAGTTGCTACTTTTGCTAGCACGCGGACAGCATTATATTCTTATCAATTCAGACCTCTATTTAAAATTCTTCATTCTGATCAACCTCGGCTGCTCATTGCGGATGAAGTGGGGCTTGGTAAAACAATAGAGGCGGGTATTATTTTAAAAGAGCTGTCGGCTCGTGGCAACATAAATCGCGTGCTTATTATTGTTCCAAACTCACTAAAAAAGAAATGGCTAGATGAACTACAGATACGCTTTGATGAGTACTATAATGTTCTATCTGGAGAAGACATAGTGTCACTTATCAAAGATTATGCAAAGGGAGGTCATAATTCATCCATTCATGGTGTCATTACATACGATCAGCTTGTGGTTAGGTCAGTTCAAACAGCTCTCGAAAATGTAAGGGAGGCACTACCATCATTTGATTTGATTATTATGGATGAGGCGCATTGGGTTAAGAACGAGAGCACAAGAAGGTATAAAGCTATAAAGAAAATTACAAAGAATGCAAATGCTATAGTGATGATGACAGCAACACCGATACAGTTGGCGACAAAAGATCTATTTAATTTGCTTTCGATACTCGTTCCTGAATTATGTGAAAATCTTGATTCATCTGGATTTAGCGCAGGCCTTACTGTAAATCATAGAATTAATCGAGCGATAAAACTGCTTAAGAACCGTCAAATTGAAGAATTTCATGAGGCTATCCAGGAACTAACCACTAAACGAGTCCTTCGACGTGCAGTCGAGAGATTCGATAATTACACCGAAATTATTGAGAGATGCCAAAAATCGGATAGGGAAATGGCTGATACTGAATTGTATCGCTTGGCTGCAGACCTATATACATTGAATATTTTAAGCCAGTACATCAATCGAACACTTCGCAAAGATGTTGCTGATAAATTTCCCGATCGAAACGTTATTACCTGGGAGTATTCTTATTCTAAACCTGAAGCTGAATTATATGACGCCATTATCAAAGCATGCCGGAGAAAATATGGTGCAATAAATCGAAGTGCTTTTGCTGTCATTACTCCAGAGCGGCGCGCTGCAAGCTGCTTAATGGTAATGTACGAGTCCTCATTAACCTGGGAAGAGCTTTCAGAAGAATATCGTGAGGCTTTCGATGACGAAAATGAGCTTGAAATATCTGAACAAGATACAGCGTCTGAGCGTACTTTAAAGGCATCTTGGAATGATGCTTTTTCTGCATTACATAAATGTCATAGACCTGAAACGGACTCAAAATTGGAAGAACTTAAAAAGATCATACATAATTTATTTGACATATGTGAACACACAAAAGACAAAAAGATCATGATATTTTGCATATTTAAAGCGACAATTAGGTATTTGAAAACTAAACTGAGCGAAGCATTTCCTGAAGCCAATATTGAAACACTTGATGGTGATGATGATATTGAAGCTCGAGATGAAAAAAAGGTAATTTTCAGCCGCATCGATCAGCCGGCCATATTTATTTGCTCTGAGGTAGCTGGTGAGGGTCTGGACTTTCAATTTTGTCATAATCTTGTTAACTACGACATGCCATGGAACCCGTCGAAATTAGAACAAAGAGCTGGCAGGATTGACAGAATGGGACAAGAAGCAAGCGTCGTTAACATCATCAATCTGGTCAATAAACTTACCATTGAAGATCATATTATGGCCAAGCTTTTTGAACGAGTACAACTGTTCAGTAATACTTTGGGGCCATTGGGTGATGTTCTTAGTTACTATCAGAGGGATTTTGCAAAAAACATATTAACCGGAGAAAGATCACCGAAAGATCAAGAAGCTTATGAGCAAAGGATTTTAGCTAATATTGAGAGCAAGATACTGGCACAGAAAGAGTTTGAGGAGCAACAAGTAGAGCTTTTTGGTGCGGCGGATTATTTTTATGATGAATCACAAAAACAGCGCGGGCATTTCCTAGAAAATGAGATCCGTCTTATTTGGGAGATGTATCTTGGTGATTCTATAAATAATGTGAGCTGCAACGGAGATATCTATTTGATCCCTCTAGATGTTGATGTAAAGGGCCGACTTCTTGGGGCTCTGAAACATAGAGGGCATCTAGCTTTTAACGAGCGAAGGGATCGACATTACGAGACATTAATTGCCAAGCTATCTCAAGATCAGGAACCGCTTAAGTACACCTTTAATCAAGAATGTGCCCTACAGAATTTGAGAGTACAATTCTTTAATATCGGTCATCCGTTTATTCAGGGGGCGATTCATTTCATTAGAGATATGTACAGCCCGAATCGTAATATGCTCACATGTCGTCTTCAAACAAATATGCTTCCTGAAGGCCACTACCTACTGTCTCTTTATAGATTCAGCATTTTGGAAAGGACAAGAGGAGTCCTCAGAAACGTTGAAGACCATATCTTTACAATAGATATAAACGGATCGGCTGGCAACTGGGATCTGAGAGAAGATATCCTTAACCTAATTATTTATGATGCTGTGCCATGGGATATTTCTGAAGCAGCTGTGTTTCTTGAACACGCTCAAAATATTTTAGACAAGAATGCTCACGAGAAGGCTGAAGAACTTCTATTCAGCTACAAGAAGATAGAACAGACTGCACGTAATAGCAGGAAGCTCTCGCTCATTAGACAATATAACGCTAAAAAAGAGAAGATTGCTACAGATATGACATATATTCATGACCCGAATTTACGAGCTACCCGTGAGGCAGAAAAGGAAGCTCTCGAGAAGGAACTCAATGTGAGAATTAATGAAGTTGAGCTTGGAGATCTACGAATGAGTGCAAAGTGCACAGGTATAATATGTGTAGAGATCAGGAGGTAAATCATGGTCGATGTATACGGAAAAGCCACAGCAGGAGTTTATGCAGAAATAATTCATCAAATTTACGATTCGATCGATAAGAGAATTCGTGAAGCTGTTTCAAACGCATACGATGCACATGCAACCGAGGTTAAGGTTAGTATATATAAACAGAGGGTTGAACCAGATAAAATTGTAATAAGTGATAATGGACATGGAATGACACCAAAAGATATTTGCGATAAGTATGTTTGCATGGGAGGTGGAGATAATTATAACAATAAAGAAACCATCGGTCGGATTGGCATCGGGGCCCTGTCTGTATTTGCACTGGGCGATACAATTGTTGTGAATACTCGTAAAATAGGTACAGAAAAAGTAGTCACTGCGCATCTTAGATTATCTGCAGTAAAGTCCGCAGAAGATCATGCTATCCCAATCGATGGAATAAAGCTTGGAAATATAATTGAACGTGATGCCAACGAAACCGACCCAAAACACTTTACAGAGATTAATATAACGGATCTTTCGTTGAATGCACGAACCTTGTTTACAGACGCAAGAAGAACACAGGCGCTCATCGAGTCCCTAGAGCGCATTCTTCCAATTCCTTACCGTTCGGACGATCAACTGTTCAAGCACATGTTCACGGATCTTCGCGATTGCATTCAGAAAAATAAGTATGTAATTGAGGTGATATTTCATGTTCCACACCTGGAAATTACAAATATGAAGCTTCGCAGGCGGACAATATATTCTGTTGAACGGGCGCAAATTGAGGAGGTCATTCCAATATACCCCTTTAAAAGCTTTGATGGGGCAAATGATCCTGATATGTGTGTTTATGGGTATCTTTATATCAATAAAGATGAAGGACTGCATAAAGATTGGCAAGGAATAAATACCCGTATAAAGAATGTTACTATTGAGCGTAATACATTTTTTAGAGTTGAAACAGATTCTGCTGCGCGCGTCCGCATAGGCGGTGAGCTATTTATCGACCACATTGATGAAAATAATGCAATTCAGTCAAACCGGTCAGGATTCGCAATAGAGAATAACGATTATCGCTTAGTAGCCGGATATATGGATGATTATATCCTTAAGGCTATAGCAAAAGTCAGGAAGAGTAGTGAACTTGACAGCCTAGTGAAAAAAGTTGTTAAGCAGATCGGTAAGATCAGAGATCTATGCGACCATATTTCAGAGATAGAAGATAAGAAGGAGGGGGCAAACTATTTTCAAGAGATGACAGATAACAATATAGACATCGATATTGATGAAATTCGCAGGTTTTCACTGGAGGCAAAACTGATAAAGGAATTGGAGGACAAATTCAATATTGAGCCTGAAATAATCTGGTCACCTGTGCTATCTTCAGATTACTACATCGTACGCGAAGATGATGACTTTTATACAATTCAAATTCATGAGAATTTAAGAAAATTCCTGTTCGATGTAGCAGGAAACTCGATTGAATACGTCCTTAGTCACTGTGGAACGGATAACCCTTTTGCGATCAAGAAAGAAAGAAACATATTCATAAATATTGATAGCCCTACATTGGCTATACGCGATATCACCAAATTAGATGTTGGCTTCTTAGAGGTTGCACTCATTCTCTACCTAAATTATTTATGCTGCAATGGCAATGCTGATGAACTTTACAGGAAGGCGGTTCTCGACCTTTCACAATAACATTCTATCTTACGAATAGTGTTGCAGACAATCAGCTAGATTTTTTCTATTGCCAAATTTTAAGGCTGCTGCAATCTACCAAAAAATATAAGATATTAATGAGCTTTCAATATACTGGATAATTTGGGGCAATGTTTACATGTTTTAAATATTTCATACAATTTCTCATTTAATACTTTATCATAGATGAATGCATTCTGTTTGTTTGTTTTCAGGTTTAGATTGTCTTGATTGAAAGCCGTTGGGTGTTCTTTAGTGAGTTGTTCATATTTTAATTTTTCATTATGGGGACTAGCTTCAGAATTAGTCTTAGAGCGTAGTCTTATTTCCTTTGAAATTGGAATGCCAATGTTCCTTTCTATAAAATTATAAAATAAAGTTTTAGCTTCGTTATCAATAAAATCATCTCTTCTGCTATTAGGAACCAACTGCGATGTGTCAACGTGAATCTCACCCACCATGTAACCATTAAACCGATCTTCTCTAAAACATCGATCTAATAAATGAGCGTCTCCCAATAATATATTCCCAACTCTTACACGAATTCCCGAGTAGGCTTCACCTTTTCTTATGGAGCCCAATAGATCTTGTCTTTCCCCGTACCATCCATAAGCAAGAGGCTTTTCTTGATTCATTTTAATATCGATAAAACGAACATTTTTAATATTATCAAATCCACCTTTTTTCATAGCTGTTTTAATAGTATCAGAATAAGGTTTATGAATCGGTTTCCCATTCAAAACGATATTATAGACTCCGTAATTCGAAAGCTTTTTCATAAGATATTCATCAATAAGTCTGCCGTGTGAAAATTGATCATAGTTAAAGGGAACGGGAGCCACTTGACTAATATAGCTTCTGATCTTTGCAATATCGAATATTTGATTTCTGAAACTTGATACGCCATTTAAGATAACCTCAAAATAGCTGTTTTTTGACGGTAGACCGTTTTTTTGCGAAAAAAGAGTGATTTTGCCGAATAAATCCTTGAGTGTTAATTTGTATTTTTCAGTTTCGAATAATTGCCTTAACTTTTGACAATCCCATTCCTGAATGGATTCGATATTTTCACCTTCTGCCTTTGTCCGAAAAATAGCCTTATCACTAAATGCAACTCCTCCTAAGCGGCCTATACCTCTAAAACCCCGAAGCCTCCCAAGCCCATTCCCTTGTTTGTTACTACTTCCGATACTGCTTAGTATGTTTTCAGCCATTTCAGCTGGAATACCAACACCGTTATCACGAATGCATATACTTCGTGTTTGGTGATTCAAATCAATATTTATGGTGGTCACCTTTCTTTTGCCCTGCCTCTTGCCTATGTCAATCGAGTCAACAGCATTCTGAATGTATTCCCGATATATTGACAATGGGTCATTATACATACCTGAAGTTAGTGTCTCTAATAGATACATTCCAGCTTTAAAGGATGATTTTTTTGTGCGCTTAATCATATTTCTCCTCGAGTTCAAATTCATCAAAGGATGGTTCTTTATCAGTCTGATCGGGAACATAGTAATTTAGGAGATCCTTAATCTTTTTGTTCTTTGTTTCCATGCTTGCGATGGCTAACGTTTTTTTTGTTCGATTTTCACATAGGACGTTTAATAGTTCTTTCTTTTCATTTTCACTTAATTTGATAAATTTTAAATTCCACTCTTTTTCCTCTTTTTGAGGAGTATCCGTTCTATTCATGAGGATTCTCTCCGGCATATAAAGGATCTTTACAAATTCTTTTTCCGTTTCTCCAAAGGCTCTGTTAAAGAAGTCCTCTTTATACATAACAGCACCCTTTAAGACGTTTAGAATTCGTTGCACGCCTCTGAGGAATTGCCAATTCCAATGTGGTTTATCAATATAGTGCCTATTCTTAGCGTCCAGAGGCATATATTTCATAGGGAAGGAGTAAATTTGAAGGTCATATTTTTTATTCAAATCAATGTTGATTTTCAGCCTTTGCCAGAAATCCTCTGGTGTATCTTTGAAATTATATAAAATGTAGTTTGACAGGTTTCTAATATTGTTTTTGGCCGCAAGGTGAACACTTTTTGTATATTTTTTTTCTTCTTTGATATTGTCAAAAGCTATTCTTAAGGGGTGCATGGGTATAGTTGCTAATAACTTAATTTTTTCTTCTGTTAATAATCTGGCATCCACACCCTGATTGAAATCGACACACCGAAGCCTATTATTTATTTTTGCTCCCTTATAAAAGCCAAGGTCTTTGATGTCTCGGATTATGTCCTTAAACTTATCGGAAGCTAAAACATTATTATCTAACAATACGAGATGTTGCTTTATCCCATGGTTCTTTTCGATTTCATTTACATAAGGCTTAATATTTATATAGTTAAAAAAGTCAGGTTCTAATTTACGTACACCACAGAATGAACATTTCCTTACACATCCTCTCGTCGAATAACCTATATAGCTGTCAAGCAGACTATATTGATTAGGATAGGAACTAAATAGGGAATAATCGGGAGTCATGTTGTCTATGATGAGGTTGTCATCGTCTCCCCACATATTTGATTTATTTAAAAGCCCTATGTGGGGATATATACCCGTTTCATTCCATATGTCATCTGGCATAAGACTCGCCAATATTCCTCCAATAAATATTCGGGAGGGGTCATCTTTGACCAGCCATTTGTACCACTTGATTGTGTCAACGGTAACTTTCCAGTTAAAAGTAAAAAGCGTTGATATATAAATTCTGTCCCAGTAGGTATTTTGAACTGTGTCTCCGTGTTCAGACTGAATATTATGATAGCCCTTTACAAAATGAACTTTATCTCCAAGTTTTGTGTGATAAGTGGAGATTTTCATAAGACCGAGGGGGGGGAATTTGGTTTTGTAACCCGGCTCAACAAGCAAGATATTTCTATTCATGATTTTTAATTAAATGATGTGATTTTTAATTTTAAGCGGTTATATCAAAATCAAACAAACTTGTCTATCTTTTTTTATCATAGGTTGTTAAAAGGATATAGAAATATTAATTCTTGATAAATGAAGTTTATAAATGATGATATTAACAGCAAAATAATGTAGAATAGACATAATTATAATATGTTACGACATTTAGCAAAAAAAATAAAAAGAGCATCTGTCCAACCCTTCAGGAATAGCTGCTCAGGGTCTTATACAGATAATTAGTGAGTCGGCAGAAATCATGTTATAAGAAATCTATTGTTGCTAATTGGTTGTTCCACCGATTCATCAATACATTAGACTCTAGGTAAGAGAGATTAATAGGTTTGTTGCTGGAATCTAAGGAATTTGAACTATTGTCGGAGCTGCCTCTATACTAAGGGGAGAAACTCGGGGAGCTAAATCTGACATGGTTCGAGATATAAAAGAGGATATTATATGGCCACTTTTATCCCCTATGACATCCAGACATTCACAACACCGGGTGAGCAGGTTTTTTACCGGTTTCTCCAGGCCTGTGCCAAGCCCGACGCTAGATACATCACATGGTATCTGCCGGATATTCAGGGTAGTGAGCCTGATTTTATCCTCTATGTCCAGGACGCAGGACTTATAATCTTCGAAGTCAAAGACTGGGCTTTAGATCAAATCACTGCCGCTGATCCTAAATATTTTACACTGTGTATCGGGGGGAAAGAGGAACGGCGAAAGAATCCACTCATACAGATACGTGAATATTTTGGCCGTGTCATGGACAAGATCAAACAGGATGGCCACCTGGTTTCAAAGGATTCGAATACATATGGTCAGGTCAAGGTGACCGTCAACAGCGGCATCGTCTTTCCCAACATCAACAAGCATGAATATGAGCTAAAAGGACTTCATCGCGTCATTCCTTCTAATCATATCTTCTTCTGGGACGACCTCCATCCCCAGTCGCCTATCTGCGAAGATCTAACAGGGCACTGCTTTCGAGAAGCACTTGAAAGAATACTGACAGTCAAACCCCGGTTCACAATTACTGGAAAGGAACTGAACCACCTCAGGCAGCTGATCTTTCCCATAGTGCGTATTGATCTACCGGAGCGGGATCAGAGGAATAAGAGCACAGATACTATCCGTCGCTTAAAGCTACTCGATCACCACCAGGAAAGCATCGCCAGGCAATATGACGGGGGACACCGGATTATCATGGGACCATCGGGAAGCGGCAAGACGCTGATCCTGGTCCATCGCGCTGCTCTGCTGAAGCAATACAACCCAGCCATTCGGAATATTCTCTTCGTCTGTTACAACATCACACTCGTCAATTACATCCACCGTCTCTTGTTCGACAAGTATGTCCCCCTCGGGGAGAACGGCGTCGAGGTTTGCCATTTCTTTCAGCTCTGTGCAAAAATTGCAGGGGAAAACGTGCCATATGAAAAGGCGGATTCCGAATATTACGATATGGTGATTCAAGATACCATAGAGAAGCTCCCAACCTGCACCCTCCGGTATGACGCCATCCTCATTGATGAAGGTCAGGATTTTTCCGATGACATGCTGAAAATCGTGACTGCTCTGCTGAATCCGCAGACTGATCATCTTGCCATCGCCTTGGATGATAATCAGAACATCTACCAGCGACGCGCCTCGTGGAAGGAGGTCGGTATTCATGCACGAGGACGGGTGCATCGGGTATCATGGATTTACCGTAACACTGAGGAGATTGCCGATTTTGCAAAAGCGATTATCAAAGATGGGCAGGAATCACGCCAGGAAACCCCTCAGGCGGAGTTGTTCCCTGAGACCTTTGAGGTGATTCACGGTCCTCAGCCGGAGATCAGGTCGTTTAACGATTACGAAGCCATTGCCACATGGGTAGCCAGCCGTATCTGGTCCTTGAATAAAGAGGACGGCTATCCCCTCTCAGAAATTGCCATAATCTACACTATGCGTTCTCCAGAGAATGATACAGGCATGCACCTGCCCCGGCTTCTGGAAATTGCCCTTGAGAAGCAGGGAATCATTCACAACTGGATTTCTGAGGATTACCGGGCAAAGCGGTCCTACGATGTAACGACTGACAGGGTGACGATCTCAACAATTCACAGCCTCAAGGGGTTTGATTATGCCTGTGTCTTCCTGTTGGGCATGGACTGGCTGGCGCCGGGCAGCCGGTGGACTGAAGAACAAATCCGCAAATTGACTTATGTGGCCGTAACGAGGGCGAGAGAACGACTATTTATTCCATACTGTGTCATCAATCACTTAATGGAATGCATATTGTCCATTCGTTAAGGTGCCAGTGCGCGCGATCACAATAGCTTACAGGAATTAAAGTCATTAAAATAAGGGGGTTTTAGTCATGCCAGACATCACGCTTGAAGGCATTGTTAATCGCAGTGGCAGGGGGAAGAAAGCTGTTGTTTTTATTGACCATAAAGATGAAATAAGACTAAAAAGATGGTGGATAGAAAATCATATTGATACCAAATTGGATGACATAAACCATCCAATTTCACATAGACCTTGCCCACAAATTGGTGCAGAAACAACAGCTAGAGACATCAAAGATAGACAGCCGGTTAAAATCACGATCGATATTCGACCTTATGTGAGAGGTGGAAGACAACGTATTGGGATAAAAACAGTCAGTATTGAACCAATTGAAGGATGAATTTGGAGAATATGTCAGTATAGAGCCGTACAAGTTTGAAAGGAAAGATAATGAATAACGATCCCAAAGTGCTGACTATAGAGGATTGCGAAATCAGGCTTCAACTTGAAGAGGAAAAGCTGAAATCTAAAATTGTTTTAAATACTTCGGAAGAAAGTCAGATGTTGGAAGCCGCGGGAGTTCTTTTGTGGAGAAAAATTGCTTCGCTTGTCAAGGCTGGAGAGATGGTCACCATTGACTCAGAAGATGTAGTCCAATGGTGGAGTGATCCGAAAGAAGTATAAACATTAATCGGCGTGATTAAAGTGTAATAATCAACCGCTCCTTGGATAATCAGTCTCTCTCCGGAAATAATTTGTCGGCCGACCTTAACCCGATGAATGGACCGATGCTAAATTAAATTTTTATATCTGTGACTCTATGCGCTTAAAACCACTTCTTATCAGAACCATTTTTACCTTGTTCTTTCTTGCAGGGTTGACAAGCCTTCTCCTCACATCCCTCACTTCTGCTCGTGAGCCGATCCGCACCGTCAACGGCACCGTCACCAAAGTCTCAGACGGTGATACAATCCATGTAACAACACCGGACCGAACCAAACTCAGGGTCAGATTGTACGGTATCGATGCCCCCGAGACACCTAAAATCAATCAGCGCACTGGTCGTGTCAATAAACCTGGCCAACCTTATGGTGAGGAATCATGGAGAGCACTGAAAAGCAGGATCATGGGGATGCAGGTCAGGCTGGATATCATCGACATTGACCGCTATAAACGCATGGTGGGAATGATCTGGATCGATAACCGCAATATCAATCTGGAAATGGTCAGAGAAGGATATGCGGAAGCCTATGTTGAATATCTGAAGGAACCCTATCGATCACAGTTCATTCGGGCGGAGATGGAAGCAAGAGCAGCGAAAAGGGGAATATGGTCATTACAGGATTATGAGAGGCCGAAGGATTTTCGGAAGCGGTTCAAGGTAAGGGGAGATTGAACAGTAATGCGCGTTAGATTAATGTGGGAGAATTGTACATACAGAAATGGTGATTGGGGAGCTATTCCGGTTGATGCTTATTGGGTAGAAACAACAAAGAATGATGCGGTCAAACACATATTTCCATTACTTGTACCAGAGGCTCGAGCCACATCTCTTCTTTATGGGAAACGTGGCGTTGGAGTGGCTAAAGATGTTGGCAAGCCAGCTCTCCCATTCTGTTTTCTCGTTGCTAAGGACCTGAGTTCAATCGATCCACACCAAACACATTATCCTTTTGCTGGCCAATGGAATGCATATTGTCCTTTTATTGAAGTGCCAGAGTTTGTGATTAATAGCTTAGAAGAGTTAAAGTCATTTAAAAATGTTGGAGGGTTGTCATGAATTATCTTGCCGTCAGCCAGCAGCATCAGAAAGTGGGCACTGAAGGTAACAGTTCCGGAGGTCGTGAAACAGAGCATTCTTAATATTGAAAAATCAACTCCGGAAACTGTAAAATAAAGTAACAACAAAAATAAAGGAGGTCAAATCTGATGAAAAAATCAACATGGTCAAAAATCGTCATTCTCACAATGGTACTTGTATTTGCAGCCACTCTTTCGTTTGCCGCCGATCCTAAAGCGCAAGCAAAGCCGACTCCACCAGCGAAAGCTGCAAAGGCAGAACTAATCGACATCAACACAGCCACAAAGGCAGAACTGTCGGCACTTCCCGGTATTGGTGACATCTATTCCCAGAAGATCATTGATGGACGCCCTTATGCAAAGAAGGACCAGTTGAAATCAAAAAAGATCATTCCCGGCGCTACCTATGACAAGATAAAAGACAAGATCATTGCAAAACAGGCTCCCAAGAAGAAATAGTTTGAAGAATCTGTAAGAGAGAATACCTCGGTATCTGATCCGGGGTATTCTTTTCTATATTTTGTGAAGTTTTGCCGACAACTAACACCCAAGAGGTAAAACACCATGACACTGACAAAAATCGAAGTTGTTAATATGCTCAACGAACACATTGGCATGCCTAAAGTCGAATGCACCAGAATTGTTGAGAGCTTCTTTGACATCATTAAATCCGAACTCGACAAAGGTAATCCTGTGATGGTCTCCGGATTCGGCAAGTGGATGGTGAATTCTAAGAAAGCACGAAGAGGCAGGAACCCTCAGACCGGGGAAGATGTGACCATTGCTGCACGAAAGGTCGTTACCTTTAAACCGTCTGCTGTGTTGAGGGATGCTTTGAATCCCTGAGGCTGACAGGAATATAGCAAACTCCACGTCATCGAACAGTGTGGTCACTTGCCCAATTTTGAGAAGCCAGATGAATTTAACCAAATGGTCCTAGACTTTCTTTCCAGATGATTGAATGAATAAACCCGAAAGGTGCCCCAGTCAACTCACTATCTCGCGTCGTATGCATGGAGGAGATACATTTTGACCCCTCAGATCTGCACACTAGAACATCTCGCCTACATCTATGAATGTATAGCACTAGGCATTATGGGCGAAGGAAAAACTGAGCTTGATAAGTTGGCTGCTCTTCAAGAAAACGACGAGCGCTACTCCTTCCCCGGCAGCCAATCGGCGTCAGAGTCTCTTAAAATAGTGGCCTCTCTCTACAGAGACAATGAGTATATAGAAGCCGCAGGTATTCTATCACGAGTAAGTCGTAGTATTTGGCAGGAGGTAATGAAGGAGCATGTATAACAACTCGCTCAAGGCCAACAACCATGGCTGGTCAAGACAAAAGTACATACCTAAGGAGGTTGACGCTTGATACCTGGTCCGGATCAGATCATTTCATGCCCGCACTGCAAGGGGCTCGCGAAGTTCGCGACACTAACATCGGGGAATACGTTTGGGTCTATTTTCTGGAGCGATGGAAAGAAGGTTTCTCCAATGCTACCGCAGCCTCCAGCCGTCGTAAAATGTCAGCACTGTGAAAAAGGTTACTGGCTGGATGATGCTGAAAAAGTTGGTACTGTCGAGCTGTGGGGTGCGAAAGACCAAAAGGTCAATCCTGAATGGAATGACGCAGAAGAGGTCGAGGAGCCCACTGAAGACGAATATTATTCAGCCATTGAAGCTAACCTTGCCAAAGACCAACAGCAGGAAAAAATTCTGCGGATACTGACTTGGTGGCGAAGGAACGATGCTTTCCGCGATGTACACCATACGCCGGGAAAGGTTATGATTCCCGCTTCAGGCGCATGCGGTCATAACCTGGAAGCGCTCTTGAAACTAATGGGTCAGGATAAGGATGAAGACCGAATAATGAAGGGGGAGATTCTTCGGGAGCTTGGCCAGTTTGATGCCGCGAAAGAGGTTCTGGATAGTGTCGTTTCCGAGAAGTATGCTACCGTCGTGCGCCAGATTCTGTTATTATGTGCCGGTGAGGATACTCGTGTAAGAGAGTTACATATCAGCACCAAATAAGATAGATGGATAACAAATACAAAGCGATAGGCGGGATGATCGGCACAGCTCATTGAATACAGGTTGATCTTTACCCAAAAAAGTGGACACCCTCATTACCTTAAGTCAATAATTGACTTCACACATAGGACAGCGTAGATTTCCTTCCATTAGTTAGCGGAAAAAAAGATGAAAAAAGACATCGTAGAAATACGAAGCCGAGACTACTGGTTTAAGGTCGTCGAAATGCTTCAACAAAACTGGGCATTGATCGATGTTGATCCAAGGGGATTGTGCCTTGTCTGTTTTATACATGACAGATCGGGCGTGTTCGACGAGATGCATTTCACCTCAGAGCAAGAAGCGCAGGATCAGTTGAAGCAGAATGGATTCCGTCGATATGCCGAGGATATTAAAACACAGGAATTCATCGGCGCTCCAAAGCCTCCGTTCTATAAGGATAGTCACCCCAATGGACCAATTTACTCTTCTGGTCGATATTGGAGCTGCTCGACACCACACTCTCAAGGAGCGCACTATATGTTCAAGATCGGCAACGAATACACTCGAGATGAAATCCACGGGCACCTCGGCGGAAGCAAACAGTCCTACCTGCCCACCGTTGACAGGCATGTCGTCGCTGTCTGCGTAAAGCTGGAACTGAACCCCCGTGCCCCAAATGTTGTGCTGTGCGGCAACGGGCTGATCATCGCGTCGGCCGGAGCGGCGCTCGCAAGGCAGCATGACCCTGTGCCTGTATTCATCAAGCGAGCCACCAATCGCTGGGAATACCAGGGGAAATTCAAAGTCATCGCGTCGCATTCCTCTGGGCCACAGTTCGCAGCTTTGGTAGCTGGTTCTGGCCGCATCCCATCGGATGTCTCGCTTGCCATTCAATTAGCCTAACAATTAATTAAACCTGATAATAATGGATTTATTTTCATGACTTCTCCGGATAAACCGCCACGAGAATTGTGCCGGATAAAAAAAGCGGTGAAGGCGCTGATTCAACAGAATCCTGACGGGATGACTCATTCGGACATATGCCGCAGACTTCAACAGGAATCTATTATTATTGGGACATACCGGAATTTGCTTTCTCAGACCTCTTCAGTCCTGAGATTATTGGTTGAAGAAGGAACTATTGTATACAAAGGAAACGGTGCATCAGAGATCATTCTGTATGCGGGAAACCGATCTTTGCATTGAGAAACGAACCCCAGTGCGGTTTTTGGAGGAAGCGCCTCAATTTGCGAACTCATTATGGTACAGAACCATCCGAATACGTCAGGGCTGCTATTCTCTTTACAGCAAGATACTTTCCGGTTCCAGAAAAGCGCACTTGTCTCACAGCTTGGGGCGGTCATTCCAATGTTAACTCTATGGTAGCAAGGGCTATAAAGGCACTTACTTGAGTGATAGATCCGGCTTCTGGTGATAACCGGTTTTACTCGCTTTCAATCAAAAATGAATGGAAAGAAAAATTTGAAGAATTAGCAACCTAGTAACAACTATAAGTTATGGCCTCATCAGCAATGAACGAAAGGAGGAATCTTATGGAATACGTTATAGTTAAGTATCTCATGTCACGGACGGTTCTTGTCGATGGTGAAAAGGCAGGATTTACAAACAAAATATTTAGGATGGATGAAGGTACGTATACGTTTGAACTCTACGGTGCTAAGGATTATAAGCCCCTCTCCCAGACTTTGGAGATTAAAGGAACTAATTCTGTGAGTCCAAAGGAGGTGACCTTTGAAAAAGCTTAAACTTACTATTTTATTATTTTTGTCCATCTTTGCTTTCATGGGGTGTGCCCACTATCCGACGAATGCGAAACTTGATAATTTTGACAAAGATAAAGGATATCGCTTCCAAAATCTCCTTTCACAAGAAAACTCAGATAGTCTTTTTGTAATTCTGGCATTCTCAGGTGGCGGCACGCGCGCCGCAGCCTTTTCATATGGTGTTCTAGAAAAATTAAGAGATACGGAGATCATATGGGAGGGTAAGAAAAAGCGTCTTCTGGATGAAGTGGATGTTATTTCTTCGGTGTCCGGCGGAAGTTTCACTTCAGCTTATTATGCACTCTATCGTGACAAGATTTTTGCTGATTTCGAGTCGCAATTTCTGAAGAAAGATATTGAGGGTGCACTTGAGAAAGAACTGTTTTCACCGTTGAACTGGTTCCGCCTCGCTTCTCCGGAGTTTGACCGGATAGACATGGCAGCAGAATTTTATGACGAGCACATCTTCAATCACCGTGACTTTAAGGATTTGCAGAAAAGAAAGCCATTCATTCTCATAAATGCAACAGATATGACCCTGGGGGCCCGGTTTGAGTTTACTCAGGATCAGTTTGATCTTCTTTGCTCGGATCTTTCGGAATTTCCTATTTCAAGAGCAGTGGCCGCCTCTTCGGCTTTTCCGGTTTTGCTGAGTCCTGTTACAGTCAAAAATTACGCTGGAGGCTGCAATTTCAGTGAGCCTGGCTGGGTAAAAAATGCAATGAATGATAGAAACATAGCTACTTCCCGTTTTGCCAAGGCAATGCAGGTTCGCTCATATCTTGATAAAAATAAGAGGCCTTTTATTCACCTTATGGATGGCGGGATTGCCGATAACATCGGACTTCGTGAACCAACATATTCAATGTTTTCGACCGATAGCCCCTGGAGCGTTCTCAGAATGATTAACATGATGCAAGTCAAGAAAATAGTGGTCATTGTTGTCAATGCCAAAACAGAACCCAATATTACACTCGACCAAAAGGAAAGCGCCCCTTCCTTGAAAGATACTCTTATGACAGTCGCTAATGCTCCTATGGATAATTATTCCTTCGAAACCATTGAGTTGTTAAAGAAAAGCGTCGAGCAATGGCAAAAGGATGAAGATGCAAGAAAGAGCTGTGAAACGGAAATGAAAAAAAGCTGCCCACAAGCAACACTCGCTGGCGGTCATCTGTATGAAGTTGATTTTTATCCTATTGTCATAGGATTTGACGCAATACAGGACCCTGATGAGCGTTCATTTTTTAAGAATCTTCCGACGTCTTTTACACTCCCTTCGGATACCGTTGACAAATTGCGAAATATTGCAGGGAGACTGCTTGAGGAATCAACAATATTTCAAGAATTGAAAGGACATTTAAAATAAGCACTGGGCACAGCCGTTCGGAAATCATCCTTGGGAGACAGACGAGGGTTGGAAATGGGTTGCCCATGTCAGCTTTGTTACGATATTGAAATGATGTAATGATCCAATCAAAAGCGCAGGAGTCTGCGTTTTTCTCAAGGTGAATGACCATGCATAACCTGGATGCATATCAGCAGATCGAAAAGATTAAGACGCTTCAGTGGATAAAGCAATCCGCCATTGTTCTTAAACCGTCTTTAAGAAGCGAACACCCTTAAGAATCTGAAGTGGTTCCGCTGGGGGCTTATTCCATCATGGGCCAAAGACCCGTCTATTGGATACAAGATGTTCAATGCCAGACAAGAAAAGGATTGACCAATGAAGTCAAGACAGATGAAGACAATCCTGCTCATAACAATCATCACTCTGACATTCGCTTTTGGCGCAGTAGTTCCTGAAGCTTTTACACAGACTCTTGAGAAGCAAGGGGCAGACGTGGCGATGACCTGGGAAGATGCTGATGTGTTTGTTCCGGGGAGTTTCTTTAAAACTTCGCCCGATAAAGTAAGCGTGAATAAACCGTTGCCGGTTGTCATTTACCTCCATGGGTGCACGGGCATTGACTATAATCATGACACTTTGTGGGGGGACTTCATTAAGCGGCTTGGCTTTATTGCCGTCCTACCGAACAGTATGGCGCGACCATGGCGCAGGATCAATTGCGATCCGAGATCAAAGTTTGGCGGCTTCTTTCCGCAAGCCAATGCAATGCGCATGGAGGAAATTCGCTATGCGCTTGAGCAGGTTAAAAAGAGCCCGTGGGCCGATACAAACAATATCTTTCTGATGGGACACAGTGAAGGCGGCCAAGCTGTCGCGCGCAATATGCTGCCTGACTTTCGCGGCATCATTATTTCAGGATGGTCTTGTACCGACAGGCGACCCAATTTCAACGGCATCTTTGCACCGATGGAAACTCCGATCCTGACCCTCGAATGGGACCACGACCCGTGGCGTGATGGCACTTCACAACAAGGCTCTTGCGCCAACAAGTTCGGCAACCGCAAGAAAGCCCGACAGGTGCTGTTTTCCGGGACTCAACATTCCACTTATGGGAAACAGGAGGCGCAAGATGCCGTCGCACAGTTTCTCAGGGAAAACCTTGCACCTTGAAGGTCTAGGCGGGCTATAAGGACGATTATTTTAGAATGATTGGCTTGTAAAACCGATATTCTGCTTTTCAAATGCTTTTGTAGAAATTCGAGAAACAATAAAGGGAGAAACGACCAGGACCTATGCCTTTCTTACAGACTACACCATGGACACAGATCATAGAGATTTGTTCATCTTTTATGTGTGTTTTCTTTTTTATCCCTTTCCCAAAATGGCTGATTAGTTTCCAAATAATCCAATATCTCTCTCATATCAAAGCGGACAGATTTACCCATTTTCTTTACCCTTATCGGGAAAGTGCCCGTCGAAATTTGGTTTGAGATTGTTCCCACTGCCATGCCGAAATACTTTGCCAATTCCTTTTTTGTGAGAAACCGTTTACCTGATTCCAGTTCAACCCAGTCTTTCCGTTCAAAAACGGGAGAAGGCTTTATGATTCTCTTCTCTTCTAAATGCTTAACCTTCTCCTTCAGCGAAGTATTCTCCTCTTCCAATCTGGTCATCTCCCATTCCAATTCAGAGAAAAGCCTGCTCAATTTTGTATCGGTCCTCATCCCTCCGTGCCTCCCTATAAAAAAATCTGAAAATATCCCCTCAGAGAAAAGCCTGCTCAATTTTGTATCGGTCCTCATCCCTCCGTGCCTCCCTATAAAAAAATCTGAAAATATCCCCCAGGTTCTGAAATACATACCTAAAACTACATACAAGTCTGAATGGTCCTTGATGCTTGTAGCACATATTAAGTTTAGAATTCCGCTACATTAATGAGTCCTAGGATATCGGGTGCCAAACAAGCCGAGCTTGGTTTCTCTTTTTACACCTTCACGTGCAGGATCGGGATGCTGAGATGCCTGCGCTTTGTTTCTCCGGGGAATCGTGTCTTCTCTCTCGCCGTCGGCTCTCCCCGTTTTCCCCTCCCGAATACCTCGATAAAATGGGATGCACCCAGATGAAGGCTGTGCTTGCCGTATTTCTCACTCACTTCATCCATGACCCGGTAGATGTCATGAACCCTCTCTGCCTTCAGGGCATCTTCAAAAAGGGTATATTGGATGCTGGCATCCTTCGTCAGCTCCATGAGGACAACCCCCGTAGCCCGGTATAGATCCTGTGGCCGGTAGATATCGACAAAGATATGGCGCAACTCAGGGGATAGTTCCATGGGGTAAACGGAAGGCCTGTTCAGCTTGATTTCACGACCGGTATAGCTGAAGTCGTTTCTCTTCAGGAAGGCCACGATCCGCTTTGCCGCCAGATGATAACCTCTGGCCTTGAGACAGGCCGATTCCAGATTCCTCATCAGATGGGCAAACAGGTAGTCCGCATCGCTGCTTGGGGGTGAAAAGGTCTTGGTTTTGCTGATGGAGGCATAGGTGCTCTTTTCTTCCTGATTGACGGGATAGACCGCATCCCCACGGAGTTCCCGCCAGATTTCCATACCGGGCTTGGTAAAACGCTTTCTGACGGTGTTTTCCGGGAGCCGGGCAAACTCCAGAGCGGTTCTGACCCCCATCTTGTTGAGATAGTTTGTCGTGGCATGGCCGATGCCCCATATCTTCTCAACGGGGAGATGTTCAAGATACTTTGCGATCATCCTGCCGGGGATAGGAGTGAACCCGTCCGGCTTCTGATGCTTGGAGGCGACCTTAGCCAGCACCTTGGTGAGGCTCAGACCTACGGAAACGGTAATGCCTAACTCTTTGGCAATCTCGGCTTTCATGTTCAAGGCAATGGTCTCATAGGAGGCCCGGAGCGCCCTTCTCATCCCCGTGATATCGGCAAAGGCTTCATCAATGGAGTATTCCTCTACCTGTGGCGTGAACTTCCTCATGACGTTGAACATCCGTCTTGAGAAGAGGCTGTAGGTCTCATAGTCCGAGGGAAGAATAACCAGCCCGGGACATCTCTTTCTGGCTTCATGGAGGGGGACGCCACGCTTCACACCCATCGCTTTGGCGGCGTAGCTGGCACAGGCGACGATCCCCCGTTCCCCACCGGCGATAATCGGTTTTCCTCTGAGTTCGGGGTGGATGGCCTCTTCACAGGAGGTAAAGAAGGCATCCCCATCGATATGAAGAATCGCCTGCGGCCAGGAATGGAGACTGAACAGGATGTCACTCACGGTATAAGACCCTACTGATGGTATTTACGGATGACAGCGGTGACGACACCTCCCAGACGGAGTTCCGATCTGGGTTTAATGGGCGGATATTTTGGATTGGCGGCTTCCAGAACGATTGTCTTCCCTTTCCGGGTGAAATACTTCATTGTCCATTCGCCATCCACTTCAGCAATGACGATATCGCTATTTTTAGGTTCTCTCCCTTTTTCGACGATGACCAGATCCCCTTCCCTGATGCCTTCCCCGACCATGGAATCCCCGGTGACTTTTAAAAGAAAAGACGAATCAGGTTTTGTCACCAGATACTCATCCATAGATATGACATCACGGAGAGCCTCTTCCTCGGGGGATGGAAAGCCGGCTTGTACGGAGCCAACCATGGGAATGCCAAAGGCGCTCTTTGTCAAGGCCAGATGCCCCTTTTGATCTTTTTCAAGGATGCCGGTCTCAATGAGCTTGTTGATCCAGAAATGGACGACGCTTTTTGATTTCACGCCTAAGAGATCGATCATCTCTGTATAGGAAGGCATGCGACGATGGTTACGGAAGAAGGCTCCCATGATCTTAGCCACGCCCTGGAGGGTTCGTTTCTCTTTCATGGCTGTATAGTAATAGAACGATCGTTCTATTGTCAAGAAGTTTTTTATTGAGCTGTAATCTGTGTGTAAACTAAGATATAATCAATCATAAAAGGAAACCGTTTTGTCCATAATATTATCTTACTGGGGCGCAAGATGAGTATCAACATCAGGATCTTTTCCGATTATATCTGACCCTTCTGCTATATCGGCAAGGGCATTGTCGACCAGCTCAAGAAGACGTATGACATTCAAGATACTTGGATCAGCTATGAGCTCCATCCAGAAACGCCTCTCAACGGCATTCTGTTATCCGAGAGATTCAAAGGTCATGATGTATCCAAGATGTATGACCCGCTACGTCAGCGCGGTAAAGAATTAGGCATTGTTTTCGGCAATCACACGCTCCTATCCAATTCACGTCTTGCCCTGGAAGCCGCTGAATATGCCCGTGACATGGGTAAGTATGAAAGTTTTCATGAAACCATATTCAGGTACTATTTCACAGAAGCCTATGACATTGGAAGCATTGACGTCATCAAGTCTGTCGCTGTAGAAATCGGACTGGATACCGATGATATGATGAAAGCAATTTCAGAAAAGCGTTACAGGTCCGTCTTAGATGAGGCACGGAAGGAAGGGGAAAAGATCAATCTGACTGGCGTGCCGACATTCATCATCAATGGGAAATACAAGATAGTCGGCGCTCAACCGGTGGAGGTATTTAAAGAAGTCTTCAATAAGTTGGGATGACAGAGCCTGTGGGTAATTGGCACTACCCTATTTGCCCAGTTATCGCACAAAAGATGAATGCGAGAACAATTGCCGGTAAAAATCAGATTGTCTGAACAATCGGTGATAATTATTTTCTGTGGATGATAAAAACGCAGGGGACTGCGCTTTTTACTATTAAAGGTGATAGCTATGGGGAAAGTACTTATTATAGAAAATAATGATGGTTTATATGATTTTTTCCATGAAACATTACTTCACTTGGGCCATGAAACACAAAGGATGATTGATTTATCTGATCAAACTCCTTTTGTATCAAAATATTTTGATTTGATCGTACTTGATCCCATATTAGATCCTAAAGATTTTAACATGTTACCATCCGGTGTTGGTATCCAAGAATTGTCGAAAAAATCAGAAGTCCTCCGTATTATAAAAGGACTTTCTTATGAAGAAAATACACCAAAAGTCATTATCGCCACAAAAATTGGTTTCAATGCCGAGGCAAAAAAGGCCATTGATTGTGGTGTTGTCGACTACATCTATATTCCTAAAAAATACGTACAGCGGTCAAGTGATGGGGTCTTATATGATCCATATCTTATCAAAAGTAGATTTGAAAGTGCCGTAAAATGGGCTTTCAGAGAAGCACCTTTAATGCAAAATTTTAAATGCGATAACATTATAGGGGATAGCCTTGAATTAAATGCATGTCTTCAAAAATCTTTTAATGCTGCAAAAAGTGACATCAATATTTTAATAACCGGTGAAAGTGGTACCGGTAAAGAACTTTTAGCAAACTTTATTGTTACAAATAGTAGTCGATCAGATAAAAAATTTATGACTCTAAATTGTGCGGCAATAACTGACAGTTTGGCTGATAGTGAGCTTTTTGGTATTGAAGCAAATATAGCAACAACAGTTAAAGCCCGGAAAGGAAAAATTGAATTGGCACATGAAGGAACCCTTTTTCTCGACGAAATCGGAGATATTCCTTTGTCAATGCAAGCTAAACTTCTCCGCGTGTTACAGGAAAAAAAATATTATTCTGTTGGTGGTGTTAAAGAAATTAAATCAAATTTTCGTCTCATATGTGCAACAAATCAAAATCTTGAAAGCATGATTGCAGAAAAAAAATTCCGGGCTGATTTGCTCTATCGAATAAATGCAGTAACTATCAATTTGCCCCCCTTAAGATCTCGCACAAAAGATATTGAAGATTTGGTTACCCATTTTTTAAGACGTGAAGGTTATAAGGAAAAGCTTAATCCCATTTTTTTGGAGGCGTTAAAAGCTTATGATTGGCCTGGAAATATAAGAGAACTTGAAAATGTCATTCGTAGTGTTTTATCAATAAATCAGAATGATAAGGAGTTGAATATTTATCATCTTCCAGGACCAATTCGCATAGCTTATGCGACTGATGATATTGGGGGATTATGGTGGCTAGATATAAAAGCACTTATAAATAAAAAGAGAGAAATGTCTGCTAAAAATGAAATCAATAAGAGTACTATAGTAAATAATGACCCCACCAACAACCAAGAAAAAGGCCAAGAACAATTGCGACCCGTGTCACATAAAGAAGACTCCGTTTTGAGGAACATGCTTCAGCATGATATGCCATCATGGAAAGACTATTCTTCAAAATCTGAAAAGATCTATTTGGAAACGCTTATGGTAAGAGTGGGCTACAATATCGAGAAGGCATCAGCTATTTATGGCGTATCACCTTCTCAGCTTTATAAAATATTAAAAAAAGCTAACCTATCAACAAAGCCCCTATCCTTAGAATAAGACATTCTGCACTACCCACGATTTACTAATTAATAATATTTTACCGTAAACAAATAAATATTTATCCTAATCCGCTAAAGCATCCCTGCCCTTTAAGCAGTCGATCATCCTCTGAAGTTGCCATATCAGGATAACCAGATGTATTTATTGGATATAATGATATGGCACGCAATCTGCAAACTTTTTATAGATAAAGGAAGGAGGAACAGGGCTTCAACCTGTAACCGAGAATCATATGAGCGGCAGAGTGCATCCCAGGGTTAATATGAGTTCACAGACAGTTCATTCGGAAGTGGAACTTCCGATATGACCACGCGCTCTTTGACAATTTATCCATCACCACAAGATTCCAAGACCCACATTTTTTCAGGGTGGGAGAGAGTATTCTAGGGAACCGCTTGGTGAATGATGATGGCGGTGGGTAACAGCCAGCCGTTAATGGTTGTAAATGCCAGAGAATATAAACCCAACATTTTGGGGATGGAACATGGTTCCCGTATGACAAACGGGTAGGAAGGAAAACCGGAAACCAAAATTGCTAAACAGAACATCAGTGTTAGCTGGTACAAATTAAACAGCGATTTAAACAACCCCTGATTAAAAAGGAGGGAAAAATATGAAGAGGAATCACAATTGGATCAAGGATTATGAAAGCCGAACAGGCTGACATTTTATTAACAGTCTCAGATTTGTCAGAATATCTGAGTATAAAACCGACTACATTGTACGGAAAAGTCGAAGCGGGCGAAATTCCGAGTTATAAAATTGGGCGCCTTGTTAGGTTCAGGCAGAAAGAGATTGATAATTGGCTTGAGCTACAGAGGCGTGGCAGTGTGGTTGGAAAAAGAAATATCCGCAAGTTCGTTGCAAAAGGAAAGAGTAGACCAGAACATATTGATAAACTAATTGAACGAGCAATTGACGATGTTGTCCATGAGGGGTATAATCAATCTCACGGGAAACCAGACCATGTCAAAGGCCTCGGAAAGGAGGTTGCACATGGGCCTTTATAAGAGAGGCGCGGTCTGGTGGATGAGATTCATGTTTGATGGTCAGCAGATTAGACGTTCGACGGAGACAGACGATCAGAAGCTGGCCAAGAGGATCTTTGACAAGTTGAAGGGTGAGATTGCGGAAGGGAAATGGTTCAAGAGGCTGCCTGGTGAGGATTTCACTTTCAAGGATTTGATCGAGAAATATCTGAAAGAATACTCCGCGACAAACAAAGCCGCCTCATCCCATAAGAGGGACCAAAGCCTGACGGATCATCTACTTGAGGTATTCAGGGATTATTACTTGCCAGACATAACGACGGCCATGATTGCCGACTACAAGGTCAAGAGGAGGGATGAGAAGGCATCTCCCCGCACGATCAATTATGAACTGACCCTGATGAGCCATGCTTTCAACATTGCCATTCGGGAATGGGAATGGATAAAGGATAATCCGGTCAGGAATGTCAGGAAGGAGAGGATCAACAATCATATTGAGCGTTGGTTGACCCAGGATGAGGAAGAACGACTTTTAAAGGTGTCGCCGAGGTGGCTGCAAAAAATTATCGTTTTTGCGATCAACACTGGCCTGCGTCAAAGCGAGATTCTTGACCTGAAATGGTCGCAGGTTGACATGGCCAGGAGGACCATCACCATTCTTGAACAGAAAAACAGGTGCATCGATACCCTGCCGGTCGATGAGACGGCGATGGATGTGCTGAGGGAAAGACAGCGTGACGGTTTACCAGAATGCAATCTTGTCTTTCCAGGTCAAAATGGAACTCGAATTCTGAACAGGAACCTGTTCAGGGCATTCAATGTTGCGACAGGCAGGGCTGAGATCGACCGTTTCCGCTTTCATGATCTTCGCCACACCTTTGCGACACGGCTCGTGCAAAATGGGGTCGGGATTTACGAGGTTCAAAAGCTGGGGCGTTGGAAGAATTCTTCGATGGTGATGCGTTATGCCCACCACAATTCTGACAGCCTCAGGCCCGCAATCGAGATGATGGACGGACGGCTTTTGCCGGTTAGCACAAATTTAGCACATTCACAAAAAAACAGGGGTCAAAAGCCTCTTTTACGACTCGTAACCCCTTGATTTAACTGGTGGGCCAGGGCAGAATTGAACTGCCGACACTCGGATTTTCAGTCCGATGCTCTACCGACTGAGCTACCGGCCCGCCGCATATTCATTTTGTCCAGACGATATCGAAAATGGGAGCTTGTCTCTATAAAATATCCTATGGGTTGTCAAGGCATTTTTTAACCAATTGCATATTGCACTTTGCCGTTGCGTCGATCCTCGCGGATGACAACGGTGCCTGCAATTTTGTCGTGCCAAGCCTGTTTTTTTCGGTCAAAGATAATCCATATAAAACCCAGACAGATCCCGGCTGCAGAAATGATATAGCCGACCCACCGGAGGAAGGCCACTCCGAAAGTCATCGGATCACCCGTCGTCTGAACAACGTGAAGACCCAGCAGGATCTTTCCGGGAGTCTGGCCGGTTGCACCATGAAACCAGGTAAAGTAAATCATGTTGACGAAGACGGTCACAGCATAATAGAAAACAAGGAAACGGCCATCCAGAATGCTAGCGAAAAGGCCCCTGCCGCGCCCATGAGGATAGGCAGGAAAACTCAGGCCAATGGCCAGCATTCCGGATAAAAGCAAGATGATGCAGATGACATGCAGGATGATCTTGTCAATCCCGTACGCCACGGCCCGCCGCCAGAATCCGCCCAACCGGTTTTCAATCATCAATCAGTTCCCGATCCTCCGGATCGCCAAGGTTTCCCTTTTCATACTGAATAATGGAAAGGATCGTCAGGGCTGCCGTCTCAACCCTCAGGATATGCCTGCCCAGACTGACAGATTGAAACCCGGCTTCACCGGCCTGGCAGATCTCCTCTTTCGAAAAACCGCCTTCCGGTCCTACAACAATGAACAAATCCTTGGCAGCGTTCCCCGGTTTTTCCCGTAAGGTTTTCCGGATTCCAACTTTCATCTCTTCTTCCCAGAAAATGATCTTGAAAGCATTCGGATGCGGAGATTGAAGCATCTCTTTAAAATCAAGACATCCGCTGATTTCCGGCACATCAGCCCTTCCGCACTGCCTGGCCGCTTCCATCGCAATTTTCTGCCACCTCAATACCTTCTGAATTCGCTTATCTGCGGAAAGCCGGGGAACCGATCTGACCGATTGGAAAGGAATGATCCTGTCTGCACCAAGCTCCGTAGCCTTCTGAACGATGAAATCCATTTTGCCTGATTTCGGCAGGGCCTGGGAGATGGTGATCCGGACGGTTTTTCTTTGAATAAAATCTTTTTTTAGAATCTCAAGGGTCAACCGGTCGCCCACGACCTCGCGGATCAGAGCCTGGTATTCACAGCCGCTGCCATCGAAAACCACCAGGTGATCATTTTTCTTGAGACGCAAGACGGATTTCACGTACCGGCGATCTTCATCCCGAAGGTTGCAGATGGCACCGACCTCCAGCGGATGAGGGAGGTAAATTCTCGGGATGGTCAATGCTCACTTCCCCCCTTTTTTCAGCACATAGCAGACCCATTCCTTTTCCGTGATGACATGATGAAAGGTCAGCGGGGCAACCATAAAATGGGATTCAATATCTTCCCGGTTTTGTTCAATGATGCCCGAAATGACGAGATATCCCTCATGACCGATCAGGGATATCAGGTGGGATTTGAGCTTGATGAGTATTTTCGCCGTCAGGTTCGCAACGATCAGATCGAAAGGTTCATGAACGGTCAAAACATCACGATTGATCACTTCCACCCGGTCTTCCACATCATTAATCGCTACATTCTCACGTGCAATCTCAGCCGCTTTCTTGTCACTGTCCACACAGACAACCTTATGTGCCCCAAGTTTTGCACAGGAAATACCGAGAATACCTGTCCCCGTCCCGACATCCAGAACCCGCCATTTGCGAATGGCTCTTTCTGTCAGAAGAACATCTTCAATCGCCTGCAGACACATCCTGGTCGAAGCGTGCTGCCCGGTTCCGAAAGCCATACCCGGGTCAATATCGATGACAATATCACGACCAACGGGAGTATAACGTTCCCAGGTCGGTTTAATCACGATGTTTCGGCTGACCCGCAGCGGTTTAAAATATTTTTTCCAGGCCTCTCCCCAATCCGGGTTGTCGATGGTTTCAGTGGTAAAGGATGGCTTTTCAAGATCGGGGAATATCTGGGAAAGGCTTTCGATATAGGCACTCAGGGCATTCATGCGGTGATCCAGACGGATATCCCGGGGAAAATAAACATTCAGAATCTCAGTCGCAGTGGGTTCCTGAATGCCGTTAAGAGATTGCGGTTCCAGAAACTCCTGAAACACACCCTGCGCTCCCAGTTCTGTCACAAAATTGGACAAGGCATCGATCAATTCAGAAGGAGCCGTCAATTCGACTTTTAACCATTTATCCTTCTTATCCGGATCCGTTCCCTTCCCATCACTTTTCGGCATGGTCCGCCTCCTTAACGTTCCGAGATCCATTGTTTTCGTTTTTCATCCTGATGGGTCTTTATATCCTCTTTTTGATGATAATTCAAGCAGCTTGAATTTTAAAAGGCTTCATGATACCGTCGTTTCCGGGGTCATCAACAGGGTCCAGGCATCCAAAAAATGATCTGTAAAATCCGCAAAGTGAACGTGAATAGTCGATGAAATATTACCCGGTCAATCTGGATATGACAAACAAACGATGCGTCGTAGTCGGCGGAGGTGACGTTGCCGAAAGGAAGGTAGAGCGTCTGCTCGATTGCGGCGCTCAGGTCACCGTTGTCAGCAAATCACTCACACCGGTATTGAAGGCGAGAAAAAAAACAGGGCAAATGGATCATATCGACAGAGATTATGAGGATCAGGCGCTCGACGGTGCATTCATGGTCATCGGGGCTACAGACCGAAAGGATGTGAATGAACGGATTTCAAAAGATGCAGTGGCCCGGGGTCTTTTGGTCAATATTGTGGATGATCCCGACCGATGCAATTTCATCCTTCCGTCGCTGGTTCAACAGGGCGATCTGTCGATCGCCATTTCCACCGGGGGGAAAAGTCCGGCCCTGGCCAAAAAATTAAGAAAAGAACTGGAGAAACAGTATGGCCCTGAATACCAAACCCTGCTTGTGATCATGGGAATCCTCAGAAAAAGGATCCTTACCGGAGATCAGCGGGCAGCGGATAACAAAGCGGTCTTTGAAGATCTTGTCCATTCGGATATTCTCCAGGCCATCCGGGAAAAGGACAGGGGTCGGGTCAACACCATTATCCATGATCTGACCGGGATCAGCATGGATGTGAGGATTTGATGGGGCTCCTGTTTTTTAAATTGGCACTGGCCGCCTATCTGATCAGTACGCTGGGATACGTCGTATCCCTCCTCATCAGACGGGTCCTGGTCGCCAAAGTGTCCACGGGAATCCTTCTTGTCGCTTTTCTCCTGCATACGATTTCCTTGATCTCGCGATTCATTGCATCCGGTTCTCTTCCCATCATGGGAATTCATGACACCCTTTCCCTGTTCGCATGGATATTATGCGGCATTTATCTGATTCTGCAGTTAAAGACAAAAACCAGGGTCCTGGGCGCCTTCATCTCTCCCGTTGCTTTTTTGCTCATGATTGTGGCCTCGGTCGGCTTGGAAGGATCGGTTTCCTTACCGGATATCCTGAAAGGGGGACTGGTCACGGCGCATATTACCCTCTCGGTTGCCGGTGAGGCTCTCTTTGCACTGGCTTCCTGTGCCGGAGCCATGTATCTGATCCAGGACCGGCTGATTAAATACAAAACCATCGGCAGCTTCAGCAGGCTCCTCCCCTCTCTGAAAGATCTGGATAAAATTAATCACATCTGTCTTCTCTGGGGATTTCCTCTCCTCACCCTGGGTGTTCTGGCGGGCTCCATCTGGGCACGGACGGTTTGGGGAAGTCACTGGCAGTGGGATCCCAAACAGATATGGACGCTGACCGCCTGGCTTTTATATGCCCTTCTGCTTCATCAGCGGCTTGCCATCGGCTGGAAGGGGCACCGGGTCGCTCTATTTTCCCTCCTGGCTTTTATCCTTCTCCTGATCGGTTTCATTGTGGAGAAGCTGTTCTTTACGACGGTCCATAACTTTTTGTAAACCCATGAATCTGATCCTTCTCGGCATGAACCATAAAACGGCCCCCCTGGATATCCGGGAAAGACTTTCCATATCCTGCGAAGAGGGCATCCGTTCTCTAAGGGAACTCATGCACATTCCGGGCATAGAAGGCATGATCTATCTTTCGACCTGCAACCGGGTTGAAGTTCTTGCTCAAACCACAGATACGCAGGAAGCGGCAGAGCAATTGAAAAGCTTTATCTTTGGGCATGGAAATCTATCCCGGGAAGAAATGAACCGGTGCCTTTATATGTACCGGGATGACGAGGCGGTCCGCCATCTCTTCCGGGTCACGTCAAGCCTGGATTCACTGGTCATGGGCGAACCCCAGATTCTGGGCCAGGTCAAGGATGCCTATCGTCAAGCGGTTGAAAACCAGACCACGGGCATCATCTTAAATAAAATTCTTCATCATGCTTTCCGCGTCGCCAAACGGGTCAGAACGGAAACCGGGATAGCTGCCAATGCCGTATCGGTCAGTTTTGCGGCTGTCGAACTGGCTAAAAAAATCTTCGGGGGACTGAAGGGAAAGACCGTTCTTCTCATCGGCGCCGGTGAGATGTCGGAGTTGGCCGCCCGTCATCTGATCAGTCAAGGGATTGACCAGATCCTGATCGCCAACCGAACTTATGCGCGGGCCATGCAGATGGCAGAGGAATTTCACGGGACAGCTGTGGCATTTGATCATCTTGAAGAAACTCTCCGGAACGTCGACATCGTCATCAGTTCAACAGGCGCCCCCGGATATGTGATCACCGCCGGGATGGTATCCACGGCCCTGCACAGACGGAAAAACCGCTTTCTTTTCCTGATCGACATCGCCGTCCCCCGGGATATCGATCCCGCCGCCGGAGATATTGACAATGTCTTTCTCTATAATATTGACAACCTTCAGGACATCGTGGATGGAAATATCAAAAACCGCGGGCAGGAAGCCGAAAAGGCGGAGGCCATCATTGAAGAAGAAGTCATGAAATATACCCGCTGGCACAATACGCTGGAGGTGGTTCCCACCATTGTTTCACTCAAGGGAAAAGCCGAAGGCATTGTCCGGGGAGAGCTTGAAAAATCTTTTTCCTGGATGCAGAACATGACCTCAGAGGAGCGAAAAAATATCGAAATTCTTGTCGGATCCATTATGAACAAGATCCTCCATGATCCCATCATCAGCCTCAAGGAAGAAAGCCAGGATTATGGCGTGATGGCTTATGTAGCTGCGTTGAGGAGACTGTTCAAGCTCGAAGAGTAAGGGAGGATGACCTATCAAAGCACCTTTAAAAATCGGCACGCGGGGAAGCGCTCTGGCGCTTACGCAAACCCGCTGGGTGGCGGACAGACTGAAGAAACAGCATCCGGAAATGAAGGTGGAAATCGTTGTCATTAAAACCAAGGGCGACATCATGCAGGATGTTTCCCTCGTCAAAATTGGAGGCAAGGGTGTTTTTGTCAAGGAGATCGAAGAGGCGCTGCTGCGCGGTGAGATTGATATCGCCATTCACAGCATGAAAGACGTTCCTGCCGACCTCCCGGAAAAACTTAAAATCGGGATCATTCCCGAACGGGAAGACCCAAGGGATGTGCTCATTGCCAGAGATCGGATGAAAATAGAAACCCTGCCGCGGGGGGCACGCATCGGCACCGGTTCCTTGCGGCGTGGTATTCAAATCCGGAATCTATTGCCGGACGTTGAAATCTTCCCTCTCCGGGGCAACCTGGATACCCGGATCAGAAAGATCGAATCGGAAGACCTTGATGGTGTCATTGTTGCCGCGGCCGGTATCCGGCGGATGGGCTGGGTTCACCGGGTGTCTCAGTTTATCCCGGTAGAGATCATGCTGCCTGCAGTGAGTCAGGGGGCTCTGGGCATCGAAATGCGAAGGGGAGAGGATCCGATAGAGGAGGCCCTTTCCTTTTTGAACCATCCGAACACATGGATCGAGGTGGGGGCTGAACGGGCTTTTTTAAAACGCCTCGGTGGCGGTTGTCAGCTGCCCATTGCCGCGTATGGAAAGATTCGGGGTACCGATCTGATCCTCCGTGGCCTGGTGGGAAGTCTGAACGGCCGCGTGATCATCACCGAAGAAGTCAAAGGAAAACCTTCGGATTTTTCAGCTCTGGGAATGATCCTTGCCGATCGGATTCTGGAACAAGGCGGACAATCCATCCTGGATGACGTCTGCAAATAAACGGGGGAAAAAGTGAATACCATCGGAAAAGTTTACATTATCGGCGCCGGTCCTGGCGATCCCGGGCTGATTACTCTCAAAGGAGTGAGGTGCCTGCAGGAGGCGGATGTACTGATCTACGATCATCTGGTGGGCGAAGATATCCTCAGCCATGCCAGGGAAACCGTCCGCCTGATCTATGCCGGGAAACAGGGGGGGGATCATACCCTGTCACAAGACGAGATTAACGAGAGGCTTGTTGAGGAGGCAAGACAGGGTAAAGTCGTGGCGAGACTCAAAGGCGGCGATCCCTTCATCTTTGGACGCGGCGGCGAAGAAGCGGAGGTGCTGGCTAAAGCAGGGATTCCCTTTGAGGTGATTCCCGGTGTCACGTCAGCCATCGCCGTTCCTACTTATGCCGGTATTCCCCTGACACACCGCGGGTTCACGTCAACAGTGACCTTTGTCACCGGCCACGAAGATCCGACCAAGGAAAAGAGTGATATAAACTGGGCAGCACTGGCCGGTATCGGAACGCTTGTTTTCCTCATGGGCGTCAAAAACCTGCCGAAAATCGTGTCCAGCCTGATCCATCATGGTAAAGAACCTGAGACACCAGCGGCGCTGATCCGCTGGGGAACGACGGCCGACCAGGAAACCTTAACCGGTACTTTAGAAAATATTATCCGGCTTTCTGAAGAAAAAGGGTTTGCACCACCTTCTATTTTTGTTGTCGGTCAGGTGGTGGGTCTGCGGAATCTGTTAAACTGGTTCGAAAAAAAACCCCTTTTCGGCAGGGGCATTGTCATCACACGCCCGGAGGCACAGGCTGGCGAAATGATCGATCTCCTCCGGCAGCAGGGGGCACGGGTCATTTCCTTCCCCACCATCAAAGTGGTTCCGCCGGAAAGCTGGCAGGCGCTGGATAAAACCCTGGAACACCTTGAGACTTATCGCTGGATTATCTTTACCAGTGCCAATGGTGTCCACTTTTTCTTTAAGCGTCTGAAAGAATCGGGCCGGGATATCCGGGATCTGAAGGGCATCCGTATCTGCACCATCGGACCGGCAACGGCATCCACGATCGCAAATCTGGGAATCCGGGTGGACCTGGTCCCCGATTCGTTTATTTCCGAGGGGATCGTCAGGGCCTTTGAAAAACAGGAGGTCAAAGGCCTGAAAATCCTGCTGCCGCGTGCAGAAACTGCCAGGGATATCCTTCCCGAAGGACTTTCTGCATTAGGGGCGACCGTCGATGTTGTCACCGTCTACCGCACGGTTTCGTCCGGTCGAAGCAGAACAGAACTGGAACCGCTGATGGCGGCAGGAAAAATCGATGTGATTACCTTTACAAGCCCTTCCACCGTGACTAACTTCATCGAGATCATGGGAAAAACTTTCTCGCTTCCTTCGCAGGTTAAAATTGCCTGCATCGGCCCCGTCACGGCTGCAGCGGTAAGAAAGGCGGGATGGCCGATTGATATCCTACAGGAACAATTTACCATCCCCGGTCTGGTGGAAGCCATGATGGAATACTTCAAAGGAAATTCACGGTGATCGGTATCTCAAAACTATACTGCGGGGCTGTGGAGCCCGGCGACGTTCTCCGTTACAACCGGGAATCCGGTCGTTTGCCTTCCCATCTCCTCCAGTTCTCAAGGGATAAAAAACCGGTCGTCGTCTGGAATATGACCCGGCGGTGCAACCTGAGATGTGTTCACTGCTATTCCAGCTCTCAGAATATCCGCTACGGCAACGAACTGACCCCTGCCGAGGCCAAGGCCATGATCCGGGATCTGGCCACCTTCGGTTCGCCGGTGATCCTCTTTTCAGGTGGGGAGCCGCTGATGCACAGGGGCCTCCCCGAACTGGCCCGATACGCCGTGAATCAGGGCATGCGGGCCGTCATCTCAACCAACGGAACCCTCATCACCAGGCAAAAGGCGGCCGTCTTCAAAGAAATCGGCCTGTCCTACGTGGGGGTCAGCCTTGACGGCATGAAGGTCACCCACGACTATTTCCGTGGCGTGGAGGGAGCCTTTGACACCGCGATGAAAGGCATCCGAACCTGCCGGGACTTGGGAATCAAGGTGGGGGTGCGCTTTACCATCAACCGGCACAATGTTGCAGACGTGCCGGCCATCTTTGATCTGCTGGAAAAAGAAAACATCCCCCGGTGCTGCTTTTACCATCTTGTTTATTCAGGACGGGGATCAAAGTTGATCGGGGAAGACCTTTCCCATGACCAAACGCGGGCGCTTCTGGATCTCATCATGGACCGGACAAAGGATCTTTTTTCGCGGGGTCTGGAAAAGGAAATCCTAACCGTGGATAACCATGCCGACGGGCCCTACCTCTACTTGCGACTGCAAAAAGAGAATCCCGGGCGGGCGGCAGATGTCCTGGAACTACTGAAAATGAACGAGGGCAACAGCTCCGGTAACGGGATCGCCTGTATCAGCTGGGATGGAGAGATCCACGCGGACCAGTTCTGGCGGGGGATCTCCTTCGGTAACGTCCGGACGCGTCCTTTCAGTGAAATCTGGACGGACACGGGCCATGAATTGATGGCGAAACTGAAAGATAAAAAACCTTATGTCACCGGCCGCTGTGCCAAATGCCGCTGGCTGGATATCTGTGCCGGAAATTTCCGCGCCCGGTCCGAGGCCGTTACCGGCGATATCTGGGCACCCGATCCGGCATGCTACCTGACAGAGGAGGAGATTAAAACGCTTTAAGCATTTTCTTTCAAAACGATGAATGGGAAATGGTTCGCGAGCAGCGAATCAAATGTTTTTCGCCACCCAGTGCTTACATTAAAGATGTATTTTTAATCTTTTTGATTCCTGTACATTCTGGATGCAAAAAAGATTTTTGAGCCGCGGCGAACCCATTTCCCGCGAATGATTCACAACGCATCATATCATGTAGACGGCTTCGTAAAAAGCGCCAGAGGCGAGGCGTGCGAGTCCTGAGGAGCGAGGTGTATTTTTGCATACGCCGCAGAGACGAAGGACGAAGCGCAACACTGCATATGGCCTTTTGACGAAGTCGTCAAAAAGGAGGAAGCCATGTACTACCCCGATTATCGGCCCCGGCGGCTGAGAAAGAACGAGAACTTCCGGAGGATGATCCGCGAGACCAAACTATCCGTTGACGATCTGGTTTATCCCCTCTTTGTTGTCCCTGGCAAGGACAAAAAAAAACCAATCCATTCCATGCCCGGCAATTTCCAGATGTCCATAGATCACATCCTCAAGGAAGTCCAGAAAACGAAGGACCTGGGAATTCCGGCCATCCTTCTTTTCGGGATTCCCGACAAAAAAGACGAACTGGCCTCCGGCGCCTTTACCCAGGACGGCATCATTCAGCAGGCCGTCCGCCGCATCAAGGACAAGGTTCCCGACATCCTGGTCATCACCGATGTCTGTCTCTGTGAATACACCAGCCACGGCCATTGCGGGATGATCGAAAAGGGCGACGTCGATAACGACACCACGCTGGAAGTCTTAGCGGAAACGGCCCTATCCCATGCCAAAGCCGGGGTGGACATGGTCGCCCCTTCCGCCATGATGGACGGTCAGATCGGAGCCATCCGTGAAGGCCTCGATGAGGCCGGCTACGACAACCTGCCGATCATGGCCTATGCAGCCAAATATGCCTCCTGTTTCTATGGTCCCTTCCGCGAGGCCGCGGAAAGTGTTCCGCAGTTCGGCGATCGGAAGGCCTATCAGATGGACCCGGCCAACAGCGATGAGTCGATCCGGGAAATCAACCTCGATGTGGAAGAAGGCGCCGATATCATTATGGTCAAACCGGCCCTGCCCTACCTCGATATCATCCGGCGCGCCCGGGAGGAATTCGATCTTCCCATCGCCGCCTATAATGTGAGCGGCGAATTCGCCATGATCAAGGCGGCGGCCCAGCTCGGCTGGCTGGACGGAGAGCGCGCTATGATGGAAGCCTTGACGTCCATCAAGCGTGCCGGAGCGGATATCATCATCACCTATTTCGCCCAGGATACGGCGAAACTTCTGAACCCATAAGCCCTATGAGTAGGATGAACCCATGAATTTACCCGGCAAATCCATTCTGCCTGATACCCTGCGCATGGTGGCCTGGGAGGTCACGCGCAGCTGCAATCTGGCCTGCGTTCACTGCCGGGCCTCCTCCCAGTGTGGCCCTTATACAGGCGAATTGACAACAGAACAGGGGAAAAAGCTACTGGATGACATCGCCGCCTTAAGCAATCCCGTCATCATTCTGACCGGCGGAGAACCGCTCCTGCGTCCCGATATTTACGATCTTGCCACCTATGGCGACCGCAGAGGTCTACGCATGGTCCTGGCAACAAACGCGACCTTGGTCACCGAAGCGATCGCCCGGAAAATGCTTGATGCCGGCATCCGGCGGGTCAGTGTCAGCATCGATGGTTCAGACGCCGGAAGTCACGACCGGTTCCGGGGCGTTCCAGGTGCTTTTAACCTCTCCATGGCTGGGATCGAAGCGATGAAAAAGGCCGGGATGGAATTTCAGATTAACACCACAGTCACAAAAGCCAACCTCAGACAGATTGAAGGCATCCTCAACCTGGCTCTCCAGCTGGGCGCGGCTGCCCATCATATCTTCCTGCTGGTCCCCACGGGTCGCGGAAAAGATCTTGCCGACCAGGAGATCACGCCTGCAGACTATGAAAAAACGCTGAACTGGTTTCATGAAAAAAGTCTGAACTGTCCTATCCAACTCAAGGCGACCTGCGCCCCGCACTATTACCGGATTCTACATCAGAGAAGAAAAGAAATCCCTTCACCTGCCAAAAGCCACGAACATCCTTTCCATACCATGACCAGGGGCTGCATGGGGGGCGGTTCTTTCTGCTTTATCTCTCATACGGGACAGGTTCAGCCCTGCGGTTACCTGGAGCTCGACTGTGGGCAGATCAAAGAGAAAAGCTTAGCGGACATCTGGAAAAATTCCGGTATTTTCAAAAATCTAAGGGATTTACAGCAACTCAAAGGGAAATGCGGCGATTGCGAATTCATCCGGGTCTGCGGCGGTTGCCGGGCCCGCGCCTATGAGATCACCGGAGATTATCTTGCGGAAGAACCCTTTTGCGTGTATGAGCCGAAACATGGATGACGACTTTATAAAAAATCCACCTGCTGCGTTGCGCTGCATCCTTCGTCATTGCGGCGTACAACACGGTACGCCTCACTCCTCAGAATTTGCGCGCCTTGCCTCTGGAACTTTTTTACAAAGCCGTCCCAGATTCAAGTTTTTCCAATTTATTCCGAGATTATCATGGATGACATCGATCATAAAATCCTGAACAGTATCCAGACGGCTTTCCCCCTTGATCCGGAGCCTTTCAAGGCCCTTGCCATACAATTGGGCATGACGGAAGAAGAAGCCTTCCAGCGTGTCCAAAAACTGCGGGAAGATGGGATCATCCGCCGGATCGGGGCGGTCTTCGACCCGAGAAAAATGGGATTCACCAGCACCCTTTGCGCTGCCAGGGTCCCGGAAGAAAAATTGAAAGCCTTTGTCGAAGTGATCAATGCCTATCCTGGCGTTACCCACAATTACCGGCGTAGTCAAAACTACAACATCTGGTTCACTTTTATTGCTCCCACAGAAAACCAATTGAACCGATCCCTTGATGAAATCAGAGAAAAGACCGGGATTACCGACATTCTCAGTCTGCGCGCCACCCGGACATTTAAAATCAATGCCCGTTTTGATTTTTGAAATGAGGATAAGCCATTGAGTGAAGAAACAAAAAAATCGTCGCTGTTTCTTATCGACGGCAGTAACTATCTCTACCGAGCCTTCTATGCAATCCGGGATCTGTCGAATTCCAAAGGCTTCCCGACCAACGCCATCTATGGCTTCACCACGATGCTGATGAAACTGTTACGAGAACAGAAGCCCGACTATATCGCCATTGCTTTCGATGTCAAGGGTCCCACGTTCCGCCATGAAGCATTCGCTCAGTACAAGGCCACACGAAAGGCCACTCCCGATACCCTCATTCCCCAGATTCCCTACATCAAGGATATCGTCCGGGGATTTTCCATCCCGGTACTTGAATGTCAGGGTATCGAGGCCGACGATATCATCGGGACCCTGGCCAGACGCTGTGCCGGAAGGAACATGAAAGTCGTGATCGTTTCCGGTGACAAGGACCTGATGCAGCTCGTTTCCGAGGATGTCATCATGATCGACACCATGAAGGATAAAATCTACGATGTCGAGGCCGTCAAGGAGCGTTTCGGCGTCGGGCCGGACAAAGTCGTGGAAATTCTCGGTCTGATGGGAGATACGTCAGACAACATCCCGGGCGTGCCGGGCATCGGGCCGAAAAGCGCCCATCGTCTGATTGAGGAATACGGCACCATCGAGGAAATTATTAAAAATGTCGAAAGGCTGAAGAATGCCAAAGCCAAACAGAGTATCCGTGAATTTGCTGATCAGGCCCGGATGAGCCGGGAACTGGCTGTTATCCGGACCGATGCGGACTTCGATTTCGATCTGGAAAGATGCCATTATACCGGTCCGGACCCTGAAGCCCTGAAAGTTCTGTTTCAGGAGTTCGAATTCTCTTCCCTGATCCAGGAATTGAAAATTAAAGAGGAGACGGTCAATGGGCAATATTCCCTGATCCTGAGAATAGACGAATGGGCGGCCTGGGTTGAAAAAATCAACACGATCGGTGAATTCGCATTGGAGATCATTACCCTAACCGACGATTCCTTCCGACCCAGTCTGGTCGGACTGGCTGTCTCTGCGGGTCGTGGCGAGGCGGCCTACATTCCGCTCGGACACGATTATGACGGCGTACCCCAGCAACTCCAAGAGGGGGTCCTTTTAAGAAGCCTGTCCCCGCTCCTGTCTGATGATAAGATCAAGAAACACGCTTATGACCTGAAAAAGGCATTCCTCACCTTAGCCAAAAGGGATATCGTGCTGAGGGGACTGGGCTGCGATACCATGATTGCGACTTATCTCCTCAATCCGTCACGGCATGGTTCCGATCTGCCAGATGTTGTCCGGGAATATCTTCAGCGTCAGATTATCACTGCAAAAGAGCTGGTCGGCAGCGGGGCAAAGTCCCTGCCCTTTAGCAAGGTCAAAATCGAAAGAATGATGGATTATGCCTGCCAGAGGGCCGATGCAGTGTTCAGCCTGACCTCCGATCTTTCCAAAAAGCTCCGCCAGGAAGGATTCAGCGACCTGTTTCATCAGGTCGAAATGCCCCTCGCGGAGGTTCTGGCCGTCATGGAAAAAAAAGGGGTTCTTCTGGATCTGAAACTTTTAAAGGACATGTCCCGGGAAATCCAGCAGTGGATGTCTCTCTCCGAGGCCAAGATTTATCATCTCGCCGGTGAAAAATTCAACGTCAACTCACCGAAACAGCTTCAGGCCATCCTCTTTGACAAGATGCAACTCCCCAAGGGTAAAAAGACCAAGGACGGTTATTCCACGGACGTTGAGGTTCTCTCCTATCTGGCCATGACCCATGAACTACCGGCAGAAATCTTAGCCTACCGTGGCATGGCCAAGCTCAAATCCACCTATATTGATGCTCTGCCCCTGATGGTCAATCCTGAAACAGGACGGGTCCACACCTCCTATAACCAGACGGTAACGGCCACAGGAAGGTTGTCCAGCAGTAATCCGAACCTGCAAAACATTCCCATCCGGACCCTGGAAGGAAAGCGTATTCGGCAAGCCTTTATTGCGCCGGAGGGCTGGGATATTGTTTCGGCCGACTACTCGCAGATTGAGCTCCGAGTGCTGGCCCATCTCTCTCAGGACCGGTCCCTCATCGAGGCTTTTGCCTCTGGTGAGGACATTCACAGCCGGACGGCTTCGGATATCTTTGGCGTCTTTCCAGCCATGGTCAATGCCGAGATGCGGCGACAGGCCAAGGTCATTAACTTCGGCGTCCTCTATGGGATGAGCGCCTTCGGTTTGGCTAAAGAGCTGAACGTCAACCAGAAGCTGGCCCAGGCCTACATCGACGGATACTTCGAGAAGTACAGGGATGTGAGACGCTACCTCGATGGTATCCTGGAAAATGCCCGTAGAGACGGGTATGTCACGACGCTTCTTCATCGCCGGCGCTATCTGCCGGAAATCAATCACAGGGTGGCGGCCGTCCGGCAGTTTGCCGAGCGGACAGCCATTAACGCTCCGATCCAGGGGACAGCCGCCGATCTCATCAAGGTGGCCATGGTCAATATTTCACGGCTCTTCACAAAACGTCACCTGCAGGCCGGCATGATCATGCAGGTCCATGACGAACTGGTCTTTGAAGTGCCGTCATCGGAAAGGGAAGAGGTCATGACCCTCGTCAAAAAAGAAATGGAAGAGGTCATCAAAATAAGTGTTCCCCTCAAGGTGGATATCAATGCGGGAAAAAACTGGGATGAGGCCCACGGATGAAAAAATCACAGCACTCTAAACGCCAGATCCTCCCGACACAACCGGCGAAAGACATGGCCCGGAGGACCAGTGATGATCGTCTCATCAGGAACATCCCCTTTCTGTCCTGCCTCAATGATGAGGAAATCGTCACATTCAGGAACATGATCATTGAAAGGCAATTTGCAAAGGATCAGGTTATCCTGCACGAAGAGGACACACCGAATTATCTCTATTTTATATACACCGGGAAGGTAAAGATTATTCAATTGAGCGTCGATGGAAAAGAAAGAATGATCGCTATCCATAAGCGGGGGGACTTTTTTGGCGAAATGGCCATCCTGGATGGGATGACCGAACCCGCAACCGTCGTGGCCCTCGAAAATACGAAAATCGGGCTCATTTCCAACGAGATGTTTCATCATTACCTGTTGAACAATAACAAAGTTCTCAAGGAAATCATCGCTATGCTCTGTACCCGCCTGAGAGATGCCTGGTCCATGGTTAAAGTCATGAGTTTTGCCGACGCAGAACACCGGGTGAAGGCCGTGTTAAAATATATGGGAGAGCGGTTTGGTGTTCCAGATTCCCGGGGAACGATTATCCAGGTCAAACTCACCCATAGCGATATCGCTAATTTTGCTTCCCTTTCAAGAGAAACAGCCACTCGCATGATCAATCGCCTCGTAAAGGCAGATGAAATCGAAGCACTCGATCATAAATATATTCTTCTCAAGCCCGCCTTTCGAAAGAATTTTGATCTTTTGTGATCTGCATCACAGCAAACTTCTTAATTCCACTTTAACATCCTCATCAAGCCTGTTTTAAAAAGTTGGCCATTTAGTTTCTTGCTCATAACGTTTTAGACCCCTGAGTGATTGGAAAGGAGGTTGGATTATGGAAGCCATATTATCCACACAAATAACGGTTTCTCTTCCTCAGATCATCCTCGCACTGAGTTTAAGTACCATCGTTCTGATTTTCGGTCATGCGAGACTTGCTCTGTTTATCAGTTACTATTTCGTCCTGTACTGGAGTCAGTTCTGGAAAATTTCCCTCTTCTCGGAATCCGCTGTCTGGAAACTCAGCAGTCCCGGATTTTTATTAACGGGCTTTTTCATCCTGATTGTTTTGCTCTCGATGTTCGGCCTCATCTTCCACAAAGAGTAAGCCTGACAGATGAGCCAAGCACCAGAAACAACAGAAGCGGATCCATGGACGTATCCGCCTCTGTTGCCGTTTTTTATCACTTTTTTTGCCTTCGCCTCATAACTGTTTTCAACAACAGAACTGGGCGCAAGAACGATCACCCGGATAACGACCTTCCCTTTCATTTCACCCCCTCTCTTTCAGATCATGGATAAATTCATTTCACATCAATATCTGTTCTGTGGATCCCCTCCTTTTTGGAAACGTTCTGGCGCGGCTATGGAATAACCAAACCGTCTGGGGTACCTTTGCGCTGTAGATACAAAATACTTTACAAACAATCAGAAGGCAGGTAGCCTGATTTTCATAAGTCGGCAGTGAAGAGATCCGTTCTGGAATAGAGCAAGGATGGCAAATCCTGCATCGAACAGCAATCAAGGGGAGGGCCATGAAAAAACTAATGAAATGTAAAGCCTGCGGATTTATCATGGAAGAAGAAAAAGTCGGCGATGTGTGCCCTGCTTGCGGTGTGCCGGGCAAGATGTTTGAACCCTATACAGATAAGATTTCAGAGCAGCGAAAAAAGATTCTCGACCGACATTTCCACCCCATCATGGTTCATGCACCTCAGGCTTTTGCTTTCTTCCTGCTCTTCTTTTCCATTGCCGTCTTATTCATCAACCAGCCCATAAGAACCGATTTACTGGTTGCGATCAGGATCATGGCCTTTTGTCTGCCCTTTACACTGGTCGGCGCTTTCTTTTCCGGCTTACTGGATGGAAAAACACGATTTCACAGAACTACGACCCCCATTCTGAAACGGAAAATCATCTTCTGCCTGGTATTCTTTGCTTTGTCTATCTTGTTGATGATCGTCAGCCAGGCTGGTCCAATCACGAGTATAAAAGCAGACATTTCGATCATGCTCCTGAGTAGCGGTTGTTTCGTTTGCAGTATATTCCTCGGCTTGCTCGGATCAAGTCTCCTGGAAGCAAAATTCCCAGGTTGATCAAGCATCCTTTGCCACCGTTTCAGCAATGGATTACAGATGAAATTCAATGTTTAGGCAGGGGTACATAGGGCATCTTTAGATATTGTTTGGCTTCTACCTGGGCGGCACCTTCGCCACCTTTCACCTGAAGAGCTCTGGAATAGTAATCCTCAGCCTGCTTCCTTTCTTTCCGGACGTCGTAAATCATGCCCAGACCCGTAAAGGCCGAAGCTCGAGTTCTCGCGTTATAAGCAGCGGTATCCTTGAGAGCTCTTTGGAAGTAATCTGCGGCTTTGGCATATTCCTTCTGATCGAAATAGATATGTCCCATCAACTGATCAAAACGGGGCCGGAGCTGATGAACAAATGGGGATTTACCAACCTGAAACCCTTTCTCAATCTCCCGGGTTGTGGCAAAAGCCTCATCGAATCGATCAAGATCGGAAAGAGTACCGGCCAGAGTGAACAAAAATCTATAATTGAGGGGAAATTTCTCCTTTAATCCCCGGATAATGGGCAAAGCCTGCTCAGGCTTTTTTTCAAAATACTCATAAACCGATGAGAGTTCAGCCTGTGCAAATTCTTTGAGAAGATCTCCTCTATGTGCCGCCAATTCCAATTCCTGAAGTCCCTTTTGGTGGTTTCCTGACGTAATCAGCAGGGAAGAAAAAAAACGGGATAGGGCGGGAAGGTGTGCTATATGGTAGTGGAGTAAGCCTGTGAGAAAATAAATGTCATAATGATTTGGATTTTCTTTCTTCACTTTTTCGCAATAATCCAAGATGTCCGAAGTCTCCTGCACAATAATAAAGTAATTTTTTTGCTCAATCGCCCAGCGAACTTTGACGATTTTCGCCAAGGCCATGGCAAAGTAAGCCTGGCCATCTTTAGAACTTTTCTCAATCCTTTTCTCTCCCCTGATAAGGGTTTCGCTTACGTAGCGCAGCATATCCGCTTGATGTTTCTCCCGGTCTTTCTGTTCAAAGCTCATCTCATAAGAGAATAATTCAACGAAAGCAAAGAAGGCATATCCGGTTGGGTTTTCCCTGTCCAGTTCTACCGCTTTTTGCATGGATTCTCTCGCAATCGGGATTTCCAAGTTAAGAGTCTTCTCAATTCCCACTCTGAGATAGGACTGGAATGGATCCGGTAGGGGTTGAGCGGCTTCAATCTCAGTTGAAAGGCAGGAGATCAGAAAAGGCAAACCAAGGGCAAGAAAAAGGGCTGTAAACCTGAATGGCTTCATAAATAAAATCATTTCTGACGAGACCCGAAGAACCTTTATCACAGGATGATGCAGCGTTCCACGAATTTCAGTATAGAGCTGACTCGGCAAAAGGAACGCTCTTATTCATTCATGTCTGATTGATGTTGTCATGACCTGCTACCCGTCCAGGTGCCGATTGCATTAGTAAATGATGATGTGCAGTGCTCAGCGGAGAACATTTCCGGAGATCACCATCCGCTGGGCTTCTGAAGTGCCTTCGTATATTTCGGCGATCTTGGCGTCACGCATCAACCTTTCTACCTTTACGCCTTTGATATAGCCATAACCACCGTGAATCTGGACCGCTTGGGTGGTGTGTTTCATGGCTGCTTCCGTTGCGAAAAGTTTGGCCATGGAGGCCTCCTTGCCAAAGGGCTGCTTCTGGTCCTTCAGCCAGGCGGCATGGTAAGCAAGAAAACGGGCGGCGGAAAGATCGGTTGCCATATCGGCGATCATCCAGGCAATGGCCTGTTGACGGGCGATGGGGTTTCCAAACTGGACTCTTTCCTTGGCGTACCGGATCGATTCATCCAGCGCCGCCTGGAGAATACCGATGGCCTGGGCGGCAATCCCAATCCGGCCATGATCGAATCCGGTCATGGCCATGACAAGGCCGGCTCCCTCCTGTCCAAGCATATTTTCCCTGGGTATGGGACATTCCTTAAAAACCACTTCCGATGTCTGGGAGGACCGGAGCCCCATTTTCTTGAAATGCACTCCCGGTTTCAACCCGGTGGTGTCTCTGGGGATGATGAAGGCACTCATGCCCTTTTTACCTGCAGATTTATCCGTCCAGCAAAAGACAATGTAAGTGTCTGCCAGCGGACCATTGGAGACGAAGGTTTTTGTCCCGTTCATGACATAACCGTTCCCATCGCGAACGGCCGTGGTAGAAACTGCCATGACATCGGTGCCAGCTCCTGGCTCGGTCAGTGCGAAGGCTCCCATGTGTTGTCCCCTGGCCAGGGGAACCAGGTATTTCTTCTTCTGCTCCTCGTTTCCGAAGAGGTTTAGCGACATGCCGATTATGCCGGCATGAAATGACAGGGTGAATCCCGTGGATGAGCAGGACCGGGAAATTTCTTCCACGGCAATGACGTGTGTCAAAAAATCCGAACCGGCACCTCCGTATTGCTGGGGGATGGGTATACCCATCCAGCCTCCCTCAGCAAGTTTCCGAAACAGCTCCGCAGGGTGGCGACTATTTTCATCAATCTCAGCAGCTATGGGGTCTACATACCTCACAGCAAATTCCCGCATGTTTTTACGGACGAGCTCCTGTTCCTCGGTCAATTTAAAATCCATACTATCTCCCCCATTTTAATGATTCAGGATTAACGATCTATTTCTATGGGATCCGTGAAACTGGGTTTGTTCACGAAATTTGCTCCCAGATCACGTAGCTTTGTTTCCAATCAGAATGGCATTTCCGCATCCATTTTCACCGTCCGTTCCTCTTCTTCGGCAGAGGTATTGTAAAATTAACTTATTCAATTTTCATCTTTTTGAAATAATTTTCCTTAGTCTCACGGCATCTCCATGGGGGTAACAGTAGGGATAATAGTTTGGAAGAAGTTGTGGTTTACCATACCCGTGTTTAATAAAAAATGATTCTGCCCCATCTTCGTTGTTAAGGGTTTCTGAAACAATAAATGCTACTCCGGATTTCATTAGAAATTCTTCCATGGCACCCAATAATAAACTTCCCGCACCTTTGGATCTGTGTTCCCAAATCACACCGATTAAATAAATACGTCCTTTATCGAGACCATTTCGCAATTTGTTCTTTAAGGCAATACCATACCCTACGGGATATTCATGATCCCAGAGAAGAAAAAAAGTGGCATTTGGCGAAGATAAAAGAGATCGTAATCGCGCGCGGGAGAAAATTTCAGGGCCCCTTGAAAATATGCGGTCCTCAAGCTCACATATTTGAGAAAGGTGTGACCTCGTGGCTTGAATTACGGAAAAGCTCTGATTTTTAGATCCCATATAACCAAAAGTACTTTCTGAAAGCGCAAATTTTAATTTTATCTCCGGTGTAAAGTAACCCGTTAACGGATTTTTCCTCTTGCGAGAGAGGCGAAGATGCCGCCAAAACAGAGAAGACTCAGGATGATTAAGGCGCTGTGCATGCTTCCCATGAACGAGGGATACTGATCCGGTGTGATGGGAACATCTCCGATGTGAAATGCAAAGATCAGCATGACGATTCCCATGCTTAGCATTTGCCCTGTAAGCCTCATGGTTGCCAGCGTTCCGGATGCAACACCGTAAAACCGGTTTTCTACGGAACTCATGATGGCATTCGTGTTCGGTGAGGAGAAGAGAGCGAAGCCGAACCCCAAGATAAAAAGAACGGCGACAATGAAGGGAATGGATGCCCGATTGTTCAGGAGGAGCAAGAGTCCCAGGCCGATGGCGGTGAGACTCATCCCGATAGATGCGACAATCCGCGGCTCAATGCGGTCGGAAAGTCTCCCGGCAAAGGGTGAGAATAAGGCCTGTACGACCGGCTGTGCAACGAGGATCACACCGGAATGAAGCGGGCTGAACCCTTTGATATATTGCAGGTAGAGGCTAAGCAGAAAGGACACGGCGAAAGTGGCGCTATAATTGATCAGAGCCGCCAGATTGGAGAAGATGAAAACCGGATTATGGCGAAACCAGGTGATATCAAGAAGAGGATTCTGGACCTTCCTTTCTCGGAGAATGAAGGTTATCATCAGTGCAAGGCCAATCAGGATAAGCCAGACCCCAAGTGTTTGCGTCAAGGAAGAAAACCCATACATGATTGCCGCAATTGCAGCCATGTAAAGGAAGGCACCGCTATAATCGAAATGTTCATCTCTCGCTTCCCTCGCGTCAGCCCACTCCCACCTGATTTTCCACAGAACGAGGATAAAGATCGTTGTACCCAGGGGAACGTTGATCAGGAATATACTCCGCCAGCCAAAATGCTCGGTCAGGAATCCACCTAAAAAGGGTCCGGCGGAAAGGCCCAAATAAACCGAGGCGACATTGATTCCGAGGGCACGGCCCCTCTCCCCGACCTGAAACACAGAAGTCAGGATGGCGATGGACGTTCCGAAAATCATGGCACCGCCCACGCCCTGTAGCAACCTGAAAGCAATGAGAGAATAAGAGGAGACGGCCACAGCGCAGAGAAAGGAAGACAGGGTGTAGATGACTAATCCGAAAGAGAATATCCGCTTTCTTCCCCAGATGTCGGCGATCCTGCCCATGGGGACAAGGACCGTGGCGGCCGCAAGTAGAAAGGAGTACGCGACCCAGCCCAAAAGAATTGCGCTCATGGAAAATTCATAGCCAATGGAAGGGAGGGCGATGTTGACCGAAGATCCCATGAAGGGTGTTAGAAAAGAGGCTGCCGTCGTTACAAGCAGGGTGATCTTCTTATTCGCATCGTGGACCTTTCCCATCATGGGGCCATCATTCATCCATCGTACCCGCGGCAAAATTCGTCATTTCGCTCCTTAATGATCTTTGCCAATCTTTTCAGAAAGCCAATTTATAGCGGGGCATTACGCAATACCCCCGAACCTTAAGTCTAAGCAGCAGATTGTATATTATGCATAATTAACCATGGAACCATTGTCCATTACCAGTTGAAATATTGAATGGATATAAAAAATTGGAAAATCAAGATGACAGGAAGGAGCAAATGCTGTCTCTACTTACTAGTCAGCAACTTTGGGATCAGAATTACGGGGAGGATCGCCATTTAAAATCAGCCCCCTCACAGTTGAAAACCTTTTTCCCGAAATAATCTCAGGCAGGTATCTGCGACAGCATTGTCGTAAAGGGTTCCTTTATTCTTCTCGATTTCCTCAAGGGCCTTGTCAATGCCCAAGGCCGGACGATAGGGACGATGGGAGGCCATGGATTCCACCACATCAGCCACAGCCATAATGCGGGCCTCCATGAGAATGTCATCCCCTTTCAGATTTCTTGGATATCCTGAACCATCCATCCTCTCATGGTGCTGGTAAACAATCTCCGCCAGGGGCCAGGGCGATTCAACATCTTTCAGCATCTCATATCCGCTTTGAGAATGTTCTTTAATCAGGGAAAATTCAATGTTCGTCAGTTTTGTAGGCTTGGACAATATCTCCGCGGGTATGGATAGTTTCCCGATGTCATGGATAGAACCTGCCATCCGGATGCCATCAATTCTTTCCTTGGTGAATCCCATCTCGGTGGCGATGGCACGGGCAAGGCCTGCGGACCGGATCTGGTGACCGGACGTATAGGGATCTCTTATCTCCACGGCAGACACCAGGACCTGAATGGTGGCGCCAAACGCTTTCCTGAGACTGACAAGGGCATCCCGCAGTTCCTCCCCCGCCTGCTTGCGGTCGGTGATGTCCAGAGCCGTGAAGGTTACCCCTTTTGCAAGATTATCAGGATCAAGCCGTGTCGAACTCAGGATAATATCAATGACCGTACCGTCTTTTCTCTTCCAGCGCGTTTCCACGGTCCCCGTACCTTTTTCACTAATTTGACGATACTTTTCCTGTCCTACATAATCATAGTCTTCCTGAGTGGGATAGAGCATCCGGGCACTCTTGCCCAGGAGTTCCTTGCGGTTATACCCCGTCATATGACACAGCATCTCGTTGGCTTCCTGGAATACCCTGTTGATGACCATACCGATCCCGACCGGGGCGGCACGGAAGATACTCGATAGTTTGATTTCCTGCTCTCGCAGCGACTCCTCCGCCTGCTTGCGGTCGGTGATGTCTCGGGCTACGGCCTGGAAGCCCACAACATGATCACCCTCAAAGATCAACTGCGTATTTTGCCCAAACCAGAGCTTATGGCCCTCTTTCGTGAGCAGGGGATATTCCAAATATGTATTTTGAATCCCTTTTACGAACTGACGACCGAAGAATTTCATGGCCTCGTCACGCATGTCCGGATGGATCAATGTCGGATAATGCTTCCCCATCATCTCCTCTTTTTCGTATCCCGTAATACGGATTCCCGCCGGATTTACAAAGGTGAAGTTTCCGCTGTTGTCCGTCCTGAAGACGATATCACTCGCATTTTCCACCAATGTCCGATACCGTTCCTTGTCCTCTCGCAGCACCTCCTTCGCCCGCTTGCGCTCGGTGATGTCTTGCATGAGTGCCAGGACGTGCACCAAGCCATCATTGGATTCAACAACCGAGGTCGAGATATTCAAACCACGCTTGCCCCCATCGGCGCGGGTAATCTCCCATTCCTCGGCACGAATATCCTCACCTTGCCGCATTCTCTTCATGTGCTCAATTGCCTTGGCTTGCAACTTAGGGTCGGGGTATACAGTTTGATGCCAACCCAGGCGGTTGATTTCCTCCACGGTGTAACCCGTGATTTCGCTCATGCGGTTATTCCAGATGGAAAACTTGATGAATGGGTACTCCGTGGTTTCATGACAGACGCAGAGACCTTCGGCAATGTTATCTATGATGGCATTACTAAACGAGTATTCTTGACGCAGCGCTTCCACTGTCCGCTTGCGCTCGGTGATGTCTCTGAAAATGCCCTGGAGAACTTTTGTTCTACCCCGTTTAATAAGGCTCCCCGTAATATCGACAGGGATGATCTTTCCATCTTTTCTTAATACGGATACATCATTGACAGAGCCTGACCCTTTGGTGATGATTTCGTTGAAAACGTCCTTAATCTTTCCAAAGACCTCTGCCGGATGTATCCGGGAAATATGGATGCCCGATACCTCTTCCCTTGAGTAACCGAGAAGCTCCTCCGCTTTCTTGTTGGCCTCCTGCAGGTTTCCTTCCACATCCGCAATAAATATGGCGTCACTGGCATTATCCAATAAGCTGCGATATTTCTCTTCGCTCTTAATCAGTTCTTCTTCCGCCCGCTTGCGTTCTGATTCCGTTCTTTCCAGATTTGCGATTTTCTGTTTTAAAGAAGCCAGTTCCTGTATCAAAACCTGCCTTGTCTTGGATTGATCTTTCATAGGGTTGCACCCTAGTGTGTTGAGATGATCTGTGGGGTTGAAAAGTTAACCAGTGCCTGCCATGGCCGCTTAATGGTTCTTAATCATAGTCATATGAATTTATCTGTTTGATAATATACACTTACGTTTTTATTATGTCAAGTGGAATAGCCGCGATTATGAATATTACCATCTCAAATATTGAACTCTGAGGCACGAAGGGAAATTATTGAGTTCAGGAAGCAACTGATATCATTATTCTGATCCAAAATTACGTCAAAAAACTAACTTAACATAAGGACGGTTTTGGGGAAGCCAGGTCATCATGATAGAGTGAATCAAAGTTCTTCGACACAAACATTGGCAGCAGGCGGCGTCCTCAAGTATTGAATCCCGATCCAGACCAGCACCACCGCGAAAATTGCCCGCAGAATCCCCTCGGGCAGCACATTGGCCAATGATCCGCCCACCCAGGTACCTGCAAGAATCCCGGGGATGAGGCCCTTGAGCAGATAGCCCTCTGTATTCCCCAGTCGCCAGTGCGTATAGGCCCCAACCATCCCGCCGGGAATAATGGCCAACAGGGCACTTCCCTGAGCCATGTGCTGATTGTATCCTCCGATAAGCACCATGACGACGATCATGAGCGCCCCTCCACCCACCCCCATCAGTCCTGCCAGGAAACCCGTCAGAAACCCCGTCAGTATGAGCAAGGCTACTTTTGCCCAGCCGCTGAGGGGCACAACCGGGTAAGGCAGGTATAACTTAAGCACCATCAGCACAGAGACGAACATGAGAAAGGTACCGAAGGCGCGTCGCAGCTTCCACTCCGGGAGGGCATGGCAATAGCGAGCTCCCATTCGGGCAGTGATCATAGCAGGGATCGCAAGGAGTACAGCGGCCATGATGTCTACGTTGTGGTTCATCCCATAGATCAAGGCCCCCAGGGCACCCGTGAAAACGAGGGCCACAAGGCTTGTACCATGGGCTTTGTGCTGACCGATCCTAAGAAAGCCCACCATCAGGGGGATCATCACCGCACCCCCAGCCAAGCCGACGAGTCCCCCGAATATCCCTGCTGCCAGACCAATAAAAAGACTCATGGGTTTGCGTGAATCCTCTCGTGAAGATTACTGATTGAAAAAAAGAGCCGTCCCGCCGGAAAATGAGACGGCTCAGTGAACCTGTCTATGGATGGTAAGTCGTCGGTCTATTTTACTACGTCTTTCAGGCCCTTCCCCGCTTTAAATACCGGAACCTTCTTTGCGGCGATCTTGATGGCTGCACCCGTCTGGGGGTTTCTGCCCTTGCGGGCTTTTCTCTTGCGCACCCCAAAGGTACCAAATCCCACAAGCGTTACCGCATCCCCTTTCTTGAGTGCTTTCTGGATTGCTGCAAATGTTGCGCCTACGGCCAGCCCCGCTTCCTTCTTGCTGCATGTAACCTTTGCCACTTCGTCGATCAATTGCGCTTTGTTCATCCGATCCCCTCCTTTTTTTATTTTAACCACATGGATGATTCACTGTACATTCTTGTTTGCCAGAAATCAATCCGAATCACACATAAAGAAATTCGGGGATCTTGAACTCAGACCACTTTATAAGGAAGGAATCAATCAATGGAGGTTATATTGTCTGTTCCTTCTGGCGCAATCTGAGGATTATTTCTCGAATGTATATTTCTGAGGGGGGTTCGATTAAATTCCATAATATGCCCGAGAAGTTTTTATAAAAACTATCCGCATAGGAAAACTCAACCTGGCTGAGATCCAGGTTTCTCTTACAAAGATCAAACTCCTTTTCCTCTTTTAAAACTTCCCAAAAAGTTCTTCCTCCCGTATGTAAGGAAGAAACCGTTAGACCTGTAAAAAAAGAGATATGCGGCAAGGCAGAAATGATCACTCCGCCGCTTAATTTTGCAATATCTTTGATGTTTTGATCAGCTTTTTTAGCTGCTGTTTTTTCTAGAGCCTCTTCCAGAGTAAATTCAATCTCAATTTCCTGGTTGTCATCTTTAATGTATTTACGGTAATCCGTTGTAATTTCTTGCAGAATCGGTAGAGCCTTTTGGATTGCTTCTACTAGAGCAGCAACATAATAATGACGTGGCAAGGCAAATTCGCCTCGGTCACGCTGTACTTTAGCAGTCCGGAAGAAGTTAGGCTGGTCTCCTTCCAAACGAAGCTTGATATGATAAAATACCCAACTGTGCAAGACGACGGTGTCATCCTCATACATCTCGAAATCGGCCAGTAGCTCAATACCTTTGCAGTACTTGAAGTTCGTTTCCAGATTACAAAGAGGTACTCCGGGTTGGACGGGAAGGTAAAGCTGCGGATAGGCGTTTTGAAAAAGTTTTACCAACCCCAAAACGTCAAAGTCCTTCAACTCTGGATTCTGAGCTTTCTCAAATAATAAATATTCAACCAGCGTACCTTGGCCATTGAGAAGAAATTTTAGATGGTAACTTCCCGGTTTCACCAAACTGGTCTCTTTATAAACGTTAGCAACCTGAGTCCGAGTTATCGCTGAACAAGCCATCATCAGGCATAGTAGCAAGATCAAATTCAGGAGTTGCCATATTCTTGTTCTCGTACTTAAACTTCCCCCCTCCGGATTTTTCAGTAAACCACAGTCTCTGATCTTAAGTCCTTTATACCCTGAAAGGTGTAAGCGATGAAGCCTTTAAATAAATCTTTTGCAGCGACAGCCGTTCTTTTTCTGGCCGTTTGCGACTATGCAGCCCCGGTCAGCACATGGGGTTCCCTGGATTCAGATTCAAAGAGTCGGCCGAAAAAGACGATCCAGTGATGCCCAACCGGGATCGTTACAAAATAGTCATCGACCTATGCAAATGAAAAAGGTTGCAACCGTTGCAACCGCTGATGCTGCAACGCCTCAATGGGTATGGTTTCGGAGAATGGATGACCCGGAAAGTCCGGAAAAAGAAAGGGTTTACAGCTACACACACCGCAAACCCTTGATTTATGTGGTGCCGGAGGTCGGAATTGAACCGACATGACCGCAAGGGTCGGGGGATTTTGAGTCCCCTGCGTCTACCAATTTCACCACTCCGGCACGGGCGGCAGATTATATAGGGGGGGTCTCAAATGTCAAGAAAAATGTATTGACAGGGCGCAAAACGCTATGTTAATGAGCTTGCATCTTAACCGCGCAAAATGGGGTTGTAGCTCAGTTGGGAGAGCGCTTGAATGGCATTCAAGAGGTCGTCGGTTCGATCCCGACCAGCTCCACCACATAAATAAAGGGTTTGGCCGACCAGGGTTGAACCCTTTTTTACTTTTGTGACAGGACCGCTTTCAGTGGTTTCTGAGGGGTCTGCTTTCTTGTTCTTGCCCGAAGTCAAACCGTTCAATATCTGCATTTCTCCCCGTGCAAGCTCTTTTGAGAGACAGCACGTGCCTGAAGCATGCCGATCATGGAGTCATCATTTTTTGCTGGTTGACATTTTTTTGTCATCGACAGGCTTCGGTTCGGGAATTTTCCCGCCAAGGTCGCGACGCGAACAGGAGGCGCTCTGCTACACCTCTTAACTTGTCCACCTGATCCTCATGCAGATAGAGGGTCGTGGAAATATTTTGAAAGTATTCACGCTCTTTTTGATCAGGCAACGCATTAAAAGCCACATGAATAATATAGAAACTGATCGGTTTCTTTCCGGCAGCCGCGTTATCGTCTGTCCAGTCCTGAACATAACGCCTGAAAAGATCGATGGTTTCGAAATTGTATTTGTTGATCATGATGGAGGAGGATACGCCCAGGATCGCCTCTAAAGCTGGAATCTCGTCCAGTAAACGCCATCGGGGTACCTCCCCTGTGTTGCCGCGTCAACGATAATAAAGGCAACCCGCCTTGTTTTACCGAATCCTACTTCACTCAGATAATCTCTCATGCCGCCACTTGCGGCAATAAAGTCCATAGAGGCCCTGAGACCAAGGTTATCGGAGACCCCTCCGTCCACCAAATGGATATAGGGTTTGGTGTTTGGGTCCAGATATGTGTTCGTCCTCAGGGCATGGTAATAGGTCCGGCTTGTTAAATCCGGCTTCTCAAGGACATCGGTGATCCAGGAAGGTACCTTTGTATCGCATTGTCCGGCATAGTTTCGCAAGATGATCGGCGAGAAAAGTCCCGGAAATGCCCCTGAAGCCGCCACAGCCCGGGAAAGGGAAAATTGTTCGAAATTGGAGCAGATCAGGGCGAACTGATCCGGTGTGAATGTAAAGGTCAGGCCGTCATTTGCATCTGTTGCCAGCGGGATGACCAAAGGCCCTTTTCCCTTGACAAGATCGCCCAAGGTGGCGCCGTTGAAGATCACACTGTCATAATATTCCTGAGCCACGTCGCTTCGGCCAGCAGCGTATGTTTTCTACCGTCGCTATGGTTCTGTTTCGCCGCGTCGGGCAGCTCAACTTTCGCCAGGGCTTCAAGGACGCCATAGGAAAGCGCCGCGGCCCGTGTTCCTCCTCCGGAAAAAGCCAGAACGAGAAAGAGGCGGTCAGAACGTTCCAGAGACGCCATTTTATGCCTGACCAGATAAGGACTTTGCGCGATTTCTATCTTGGTGTTCAGGGGATATTGGGCTGTACAGGCCGAGAAGATCAGGATACCTGTGAACATCAACCCGCAGCGGACAAGGGGTTTAAAACCAGGGGGCATAAGTCTTCCTCAATTTTTTTGTCATCGAGCTTATTCGCTTCTTTTATTCTCTACCGAAGGTCGTTCCCGATGTCAAGACAGAACCATCCTAAAGGTAGCCGGGAATATGAAACAATATCGATGGATTTCTTCCATCCATTTATGCAAGAATCAGACAATGCCAAAATGGAGCCGAAGGAGAAACGCCATGCCGCTAAAAAACGCTAAAGTCTTTTGCATCAACCATCCCGACGAAGAAATGGTCATTTTAAATGAGAATGACGCAAATACCTTTCATGCGATCCGGCTGGCCTTTCTGAAACACGGAGTCAACTACGGCCTGCATGACAAATCGACCGGTTTCGATATCTTCAGTTGCCGGAAATGCGGATACGCCGAATTTTATCTTACGTCCGGCGAACTGCAACTGTTGAACAAACCAAAATCATAATCACTTTTAACGGACCGCATCATCATGGCCAGGATTCTGATCGTTTATCATTCGCAGACGGGGAACACCGAAGAGATGGCCATGGCCGTAGCGGCGGGTGCCCGCGGCATCGAAAAGGCGGAGGTGATTCTGAAAAAGGCCGGCGACGCTTCCCTGGAGGACCTGCTGCAGGCCGACGGTCTGGCCATCGGCACACCGGAGAATTTCGGTTATATGTCCGGCATGATCAAGGATTTTTTTGACCGGACCTACGTAATCGCCCAGGATAAGGTCTTCCGCAAACCTTATGTTGTCTTTATCAGCGCCGGCAATGACGGCACAGGCGCCCTGAACGCCATCGAACGGATCGCCCTGGGCTACAAATTAAAAAAAGTTTATGAACCGGTGATCTCGAAAGGCACAGTGACCGAGCCTACACTGGAAAGATGCCGCGAACTGGGGGCTACGCTTGCCGGCGGCTGCCAGATGGGGATCTACTGATTTTTCATGTCTTTCTTTTCTTTTCCTGCAGAATCTCAATAAATGCGTCAATCCGCGTCTCAATCTGGCTTTCCGAAAACTTCCGCTCATCGGTCATATCGGCTTCCAGCATCAGGGAAGGAATGCCTTTCTGTTTTTCGACGATGCGCTGAATGTCATACTGGCCCAATGAATAGGGTTTACAGCTCCGGTTGGAGTGCATGACGATGCCGTCCACATCATACTTGTACACCATGGCCATGACGGTTTGGGCCATCTCATCCACACCGATATTCAGATAGATCCGGGTGTAACATTCGGCCATGGTTTCCAGAAAATTGTTTTCATCCACATACTTCAGGGAACCGCACCAGGCCGATGTATAAGTATCGGCCACGAGGCAGGCGTCCTGCGCAGCGAATTTTTCGGACAGCCACTTCGTCCGGTACCACACCGGCAGATTGTCCCAGAGCAGGCGGTATCTTTCGTTGGGGATGGCGCCGATGCCGTCGGCGATCCGCTTCTTCATCTCCGCAAGCAGCATTTCATAATAGTCCACGGCCTGCTGTGTGCCGCGCAGCGTCACGATCAAAGCCAGATGGAAGAAGGCATCGAAGGCGCTCATGGGAGCCGGCTTGTGCATGGTTGTGTCCAGCACCGCCTGCCACAGTTTCTGTCCGGTGACGGAGAGCTTCCCCACCTCCTTCATCCGGTCATAGTCATATTTCTTCCCACAATGTTCTTCCAGAAAGCGGAGATATTCATCGATCTGCCGGCTGACATATTTTCTCATCTCCCGGGTATATTCCGTATGGCAGAAAGGGGTGTCGAGGATAAACAGCGGCACGTTGAAATACCGGGCCTGAATCTCATACCATTTGAGAACGGTGCCGCAGATATTGTTGCAGCAGATGAGCATGTCCGGTCTGGGAAGGCCACCGATCGGTCCACCGTTTATCGGAGCACAGGCAATATCCGAACAGGCGTAAGAACAGAGATCACTGGCATAGCCCATGGCTTCGGCCTTCTCATAGAGGGCGGCGCCCATGCGGCTGGCGCCGATCATGGCCCCGTGATTCTCCGGATAGACGGGGATGACATCCATCACGATGAGCGGCTCCACGGGACCGCCACTCGTGATCCATGCAACCTTCTTTCCGGTCTCCCCGGCCGTCTTGGCTTCAATATAGTAGGCCGTCATGATTTCTTTCATCTTTTTGACGGACTGGATCTTTCGTTTTTCTTTCTCAGGGTCTAACACTTTCATTTCTTCAGCCATCTTCCACTCCTTTACAACATCTCCAAAAAGGCCTCAAAGCGCGTCTGCAACTGCCCTTCGGACGGCAGTTGATCCTCCACCTCCAGCAGGAGACTGGGAACGCCCTCCCGATCCAGGGCATTCTTCAGATAGGGATAATCAAAAGCATGGGGATCACAGAATTTCAGCAACAGGATGATGACCCCCTGCGCGGCCTTTTCCCGGACCATCCGGACGAGATGGTCGGCACGGTTGGTCAGACCGCTGTGCTTGGCGGGACACACCACGCGGTCCAGATAGCGCCCGGCAATGGCCTCTATGGGGTCCGCCGTCTTATCAAAATCACCTTCGAAGGATCTCATTCCGGTGCAGAGGTCATCCCAGACGACGGAGCCGCCCGCTTCCTCGATGAGTGGATAGATGTCCGGAAAATCGCAGACGCCGCCGGAGATCACTACCCGCTTTCGATCCAGTTTCACCCCATCCGGTTTTTTCTGTTTCAGCTCTTGGACAACACCGGACAATAACGTCAGCAAATGTTCCCGGTCCATGATCACCGCGGCCTTGACAATATGATAAACATCAGAACCGCTGATGATGTCCGGGCACTTTGCTCTTATCTCATAGAGCTCCCTCAGGCTGCTGCGGAGTTGATCATATAACGTCATCGATGCCTTCAAGGCATCATCGGTGATGGTGACGTCGAGCTTCTTTTCCAGATCGGCCATGAATACCCGCAGAACGGAAACCATGTATTCCCGGGCGCTGTCCGTATTCAGTTTTACGGGCAGTACCACATCGGTATGAAAACCGAAGGACACGTTCAGTCGCCAGATATCGGATAGACGCTGGATGGAATCACAGGTATGTGGAAAGATGGTGCCATCCAGAAAATTCAATTCTCCGGACAGAGCTTCCTCCAGAACGCTGCGCACCAGCGAACAGCAGTAGGATTGCAGATGCTGATCAGCCAGATGAATGTTTCCCTTCCGGCCGAAAATCCGGAACGGCAGAGCACCGGCGGCCCAGATGATCTCTTCCGGCGCATAGGAACAGAAATAGCCGACGATTTTCTTATGGGTTTTTGCCTTGTACTTTTTCGCATAGCCGTAAGGGTCACGGACAACTTCTCTGATTTCATCCAAATTTTTCATTATTTACATTCTCCTGCATACAATCCGGCCGCTCGCAGGCGAGCCTTTTCTTCTTCTTCCAGACAATTGAAGGCCACCTTCCCCACCAGCGTCATCGGCAGAGACTTTCTGAATTCAATCTCTCTCGGACAGGACCACTTGATCAGGTGCTCCCGGCTATGCCGGATCAATTCCTGCTCCATCTCCGACCCTTCCCGGCTCGGGTCCTTCAAAACCACAAAGGCCTTGACCCGCTCCACCTGGACTTCATCGGGTACGCCGATCACACAGCATTCCCGTACCGCTTCGTGCTGATAAAGGACATCCTCGACCTGAGCGGGATAGACATTCATACCCGACGATTTGATCATCCGCTTCAGCCTCAGTTTGAAATAAACAAATCCATCTTCGTCCATCGTGGCCAGATCACCGGTGTGCAGCCAGACCTTCCCGTCCGGATGGGTCTTCAGGGTCTCGGCCGTCTCCTCGGGCATCTCCAGATAGCCCAGCATGACCGCCGGGCCCTGGAGGCAGATTTCGCCGATTTCGCCGGCCGGCGCTTCTTCCATCGTTCCCTGCTTCACGATCTTGACCAGCATGTCAGGAAAGACGATCCCTACACTTCCCTCCCGGTATTCTGTCATCGGCATCGCCATGATCCCCGTAACAGCCTCTGTCAGGCCATATCCCTCGCGGAGCTGCACGGTGCCGCCCTGCCGTCGGACGATCTGTTCAAACTTCTCTTTGACGGTGCGGGGCAGCTGATCGGCGCCGCTGAAAGCCCCTTTCAGGCAACTGAGATCGGCCTTTTGAAACAGGGGATTGCGGTTGAGGGCGTCAAACAGCGTGGGCACTCCCACCACAAAAGTTGGTTTTTTGGTCTTGATCAGTTTGGCCACTGTTTCCGGCGTGAACTGCGGCACCAGGATACTCTTGCCGCCACCCATAAAGACGGCATTGATGCACACCCCCAGTCCGAAGCCGTGAAAAATGGGTAGAATCGCCAGCATGGAACCTCCGGAACCCAGATCCCCCCAGGCGGCGACCTGCATCCCCTCACTGATGAAATTCCGGTTGGAGAGCATAATCCCCTTGGGTGTGCCCGTCGTGCCGCCGCTATAGAGAATAACGGCCATCTCATCCGTATCCATCGGCGCCTTGGAAGCTTCGGGGTAGGCTCCTTTCATGAGATCCTGCCACCAGTACACCATGGGATCCCGGGGCACGGGGGGAATTTTCCTGCCTTTCGTCAGATTGAATCCGATCTTCTTGATCAGGTCCAGATAATCGGGGATTCTGGTCAGAATAAGGGTTTGCAGATTGGTGCAGGCCTGAACTTCCTTGAACCTGCCGTAGAAGGCGTCCAGCGTCAGGACAAAGCGGCTTTTGCTCTTATTGAGATAAAATTCGATCTCCTTGACGGTCGAAAGGGGATGAATCATGCTGGCGACGGCGCCGAGTTTGTTGGCCGCATAAAAACAGATGATGCCCTGCGGGCTGGTCGGCATGGAAATGGTGATCCGGTCGCCGCCTTTCAGACCCAGAGCAGCAAGGGCATTGGCACATTGTTTGATTTCCTCGCCAAACTGCCGGTACGTGCGGGTGGTTCCGAAAAAATCCCAGGCGATCGTGTCAGGACACCTTTCCACGGTTTGCATGAGCGCCTCATACATGGTGACCCGCGGATAATCGAGCGACGCAGGTACGGGACCATAAAACTTCAACCAGGGCTTTGTCTCATACATGGGACAACCTCCTTTCAGCGTTTCATCTCATCATTCCCAATCCCAACAGGATTTTTAAATTCAGAGTTTTAAAAAAAGGATTCGGAGCGGCCTGTTTTATAGCACACCCTGTCCTGAAATTTAAATGATTTGTTGACGAAAACGCGAAACGACGGTATTAAAAAGGAAAGCCCCTGTAAAAATAGAAAGATCATTTCGGAATGCAATTCAAATATGGTCTGAATGACCGTCCCCCTCTTTTTGCCACGATCCTTCTTGGTTTGCAGTGGTGTGCCGTTTCCGTTCCCTTTATCATCATCATCGGCAAGATCGCCGGCGGGTTTCATTTCAGTGATCCCGGTGCGCAGACCGTCTATCTGCAGAAAATGTTTTTTATCATGGGCATCTCTCTGCTCGGCCAGATCTGGTGGGGGCATCGCCTGCCGCTGGTCACCGGCCCGTCTTCCATCCTGCTCATCGGCGTCACCGCCAGCCGCGGATTTGATCTGCATACCCTTTATACGGCCGCCATGTTGGGCGGATTATTGCTGACCCTGTCCGGGATGACGGGCTTTTTCGGAACCCTGAAAAAATTGTTCACCCCCAGAATCGTTGCCGTCGTTCTGCTGCTGTTGGCCTTCGTGCTTTCTCCGCTCAGTCTGAAGCTGATCACGGCCCCTCACCCGGGAACGACAACGCTGGTGAACCTGTGCTATGCCCTGATCATGACCCTCTGCCTCTTTCTGGCCTACCGGTACCTGACCGGCATCTGGAAATCCACTCTGATCATCTGGGCTATGATCCTCGGCAGCATGGTCTATTTCATGCTGTTCCCGGGAAGTATGAATATTCCGATGGCCGGTCGGGGCGTCTTTCTGTCAGGATTTTTCAGTCAGCTCACGACGACGTTGTCCTTTGACGCCGGGGTGATAGCCGCTTTTCTGATCTGTTTTCTGGCCCTGTCTGTCAATGAACTCGGTTCCATTCAATCCATGAATGAACTGCTGAAACCGCCCGACATGTCTCGACGAATCACCCGGGGGATCACGATCACCGGCCTGGGAAATCTGGCGTCGGGATTCCTGGGGGTTATCGGTCCTGTCAGTTACTCTTTAAGTTTCGGCGTCGTTTCCTCCACCGGATGTACGGCCAAGATCACCCTGATCCCCGCCGCCCTGATCATGCTGTTTTTATCATTTTCTCCGGCGGTCAGCGGCTTTATCGGAAATGTCCCTCCCGTCGTGATCGGCAGCATCCTGCTCTACATCCTCTGTTCCCAGATTGCCGGCGGTCTGATGGTCGTCTTTGAATCCGCAGATAAATTCCAATACATCAGCGGCTTGATTGTCGGATTACCCCTCCTGCTGGGAACGGTCATCGCCTATCTGCCTCCGGAGATCATCAACAGTTTCCCCGGCATCCTGCGTCCGATTCTTGGCAATGGCTTCGTGGTCGGCATCCTGGCAGCCCTGCTCCTGGAGCACATCATCTTCAAGGATGTCCCGGCAAATCGCTGATGCGTGCCGCCATGATGTGTCTTGAAACGCATCCCCGGGGGAAATTTCGATGGTCAACCGGTGATCTCAGGTAAGGAAAAACAGCGATATCGCGGCGCAGGGGAATAGATATTAAATAGGGTTCATGCGTGCTTTTGAGTTGATAATCTGTTGAATTAAGCCTTGTAAGACTTATACCTACGAGTCAAGCATACAAGATTTAATGAAATGTTGAGAATTACTATTTGAAAGCAAGTAACGTTCACATTGAGGGGCTGCGCGCTTTTGCGCAGTCCCACTCGAATGTGGGGTTAGGTGGATTTCTTCTTAAATTTTGCATATCCACGGTCAGTATGGTCTGTTAGTTTTTCATTACATAAACGAACAATTTCACCTGTTTCTGGGTCTTGCACAAATTCATAGCGAACATTTGAATCTTTGTCGATGAGACTCTCTTTTATCATGAGCTTCCCATCTTTATTTTCTTGCATTCCCACGAAATGCTCTCTTCTTAATTTATCGTTGCTTTTTGCATATGGGTCTTTTTGCTTAATTTTGACAGTGTTATGCGGAAGAAACTGCATAGTGGAGTGAGCGGTCATTGTGAAGTATTTATTGCCACATTTTGGACATACAGGTGGTTCACTTGATCTTAATTCCTCAGTGAGCATTATATGGCCGCACTGTTTACAAACGGAATGGTTCATATGATTACACCTAACATTGTTTATATGGATCGTTGTTAATATTGCAAACGCCGACACCGTTGTCGGCATAACACCCCTCATCAAAAACTGCATTTTCAAGTATTAAAACTGAATATTAAACAATAATCAATCTATTTCCGGCTTTCTTACTTGGGATGTTATGCCGATCCATATAACATCCCGACTCATTTACTAGAGATTCTCAATTCCACTCATTTTAAGGATTACTATTTGAAACCTTCGACTTGCTATGGAAACTTGATTTTGACACTTACAGGAAGGAGTAAAGGAAAAATTCAATTACTGATTTTTCAAGATCTACGGGGAATCGCTACGGGTTCATGAAAATAATTTCCCGGCAACCCAGAAGAGGGCCATCCCGATGATCACTGTTCCGGCCAACGAACGGGTCTTCCAGGCAAAGATCAACGTGGGGATGGAAACCAGTAGGGCCGGTTGAAAGACGGTCAGATGCCGGGATTCTCCGGTGGTCGTCACTAGAGCGGGCAGAATCAGCGCGCTCAGGACAGCGGCGGGAATGAAATCTAGCCACTGTCGCAGCCACTCCGGCAGGTGGCGGCGTGATAGAAAAATCAGGGGAACCCAGCGCGGCAGATAGGTTACGATCCCCATGCCCAGCACCAGCAACCAATAGTCCGTCTTCACGATTCCTCCGAGCTCTCTCTTCCCTTGCCACACCCCTTGCGCAGGAAGACGCCGAGCATCGCGGCTGTCATCGACGCCATTACAATGTAGACGTTGCCCGAAAAGAGCAACGAGAAGGCAACGGCCAGCAATCCCGAGAGGACGGCGACCAGGACATAAAGGCCGCCACGGATCTGAAAAACCAGCAGGCAGATGAACATAGCGGGCAGCGCGTAATCGATCCCGAAGGCCCCGGCGGGAATGAATTGTCCGCCATATCCCCCGATGATTGTGCTGACGACCCAGGCCAGATTAGCGGTCTGATTTAATGCCAGCGCCCTCCGCCAATCCCAGTTCCCGTCCCGGAAGCGGGTCATGTTGAGGGCGAAACTTTCATCGGTTACCCCGTAAGCGTACAGGGAAAGTCGGCCAAAGCCCAGACGTTGGAGATAAACGGCCAGGGATGAGCTCATCAGCAGGTGGCGGAGATTGACGATAAAGGTCGTCAGGATGATAGGAATGACGGCAGAGCCGCTGCCGATCATGGATACCGCGATAAACTGGGCGCTTCCGGCATAGACGAAAAGCGACATTAGGCCGATCTCCCACGGCGCAAGACCGGCATTGTGGGCCAAGACGCCGAAAGCCAACCCGATGGGCACGTACCCCAGGCAGATGGGCCATGCCGCCACCATGCCTTCCTTTAGATATAAAGAATATGAATGATTCCACATGCTGGTACCTTACAGAGTCGGCCGTAAATATCATAATTTTCGGGGAAATAAAATTAATGATTACGCGTTGAAGTCTTGTATTTTCTTCGAGGACAACGGCTTGTGTAGTACAGGAAGAAGCAAATGCTGTCGTCACATACGAGTCCGCAACATTCAGTCCGGAATTGAGGTGAGGATTGCATCAACATATCACGAAAGTTGATAGCCCCTCTCACGGAATAAACTCAGACATGCATCTGCAACAGTATTGTCGTAAAGGGTTCCTCTATTCTTCTCAATCTCCTCAAGGGCTGCCTCAATGCCCGGGGAGAAACGATAGGGACGGTGGGAAGCCATGGATAGATCGGCATTTTTCTGCAGGATGATAACCTCGGCGCTGTGATCGATTCTTCTCGCTTTTGCCGCCGCCCTGGGACCGGCTGCGGAATCTCCGACGACAACGATTCTTCTCTTTTGCATCATAAACTCCTTTCCAGCGTTTTGAGTTGAGATGGACTGGAACAAACAGATCTATCAATTATATTCAAGGCGAATGGTTTCATCCGTGAGGACATTCCCCGTGACTTCCTGCCAGAAAGGGCTGTTCCAGGTGCGAAGCGACTGGTGCATCTGGTAGTACTTTTCTGGAATCGGATGGGTGCCCGGAACAACGTCTATGCCATATCTCAATTGGATGAATTCCCTGAAATAACCGATTCTCGGACAGGGAGGATAACCGACGATCAGACATGTGGCCAGGTGGATCACGTCGACGCCGTTACGCATCATTTCCTCTGGCGCATACTCTATGTTGCCCCCCGGGCATCCGTCACAAGTCGTGTATCCCACCAAGGTCAGCTCTTTATCAGGGTAACGGCTGAATGCCCCTTCCTTCTTTTGCAGCGCTCTAAAACATTTGCCCCCGGCGCAACGATGATAGCGATGGCAGATAATAATGCCGACCTTCACTTGCTCCTGTTCGTTCATGATGATCCCCTTGTTCATTTAATAGATCTCCTTCATCGACATTTCCTTGTTTTCCATTCGTATGCGATTTTTGATAATGATTATCGTTTACATCACACGGTGAGAGATGAAATGTCACGGATAAAAATTATCGGGGTAAAATAATAGGGATGTAAGATGATCATTACCACTTGGTATCCTTAATCTTTTCAACTGCACTGGTGTGTGGACTTCAGTCAATAAGGATTATTAGAAAGGATGGCTGTCCGTAAAAAATCGCCGGATGCTTGACTCCGAGAAGCAATCACTGAGCTCGGCCGCCGGCTTCAAATAATGCTGTGGACAGAGATCGATCCTGAGAAGATCCTTTGTCAGGGATTCTTCTTTTGAATCAGTTCCTTATAAAGGGCCGCGTAAAATTCCGCGGCATTGCTGATCACCTTTTCGTCTATATCAAAAGTCGACGTGTGGTGTCCGCCATAAATGGGGGTCCCGAAGACGACAAAGAGGGCCTTCCCTCCTTTCTTCTGCACTCTCTCCATCATGAGCGTAACGTCTTCCGATGCGTTGAAGGCACAACTCGGGACAACTTCACTGACAGACGGAAGTAGGCGCGCAATGCGGTCGGCCACAACAATCATTTCCGAGGAATTCTCAGCCGTCACACCGAAAGCAGCAGGTTTCATTTCCACAGCAAGCCCATACATCTTGGCCGCTCCCTCAATCACCTCACGAGATTTCTCCACCATATACTCATTGAGTTCATTGGTGACACCGCGGGTCTCCATGCGGAAGTACGCCTTCTCCGAAATCACATTCCACGTACTTCCCGCCTGATGATATCCAACATTGACCCGCGTGGCGCCGAGGCCGTGACGAGCAATGGCATAGAGGTTGGCAATGGCAGCACAGGAACCAAGAAGGGCGTTTTTGCCCAGGTCGGGGCGGACTGCGGCATGGGACGGGCGGCCGGTAAAGGTGACTTCGAAGCGGGACATGGCCATGAAACTGTGGATGTTGAATGATATCTGCCCCAGCTCTTTGAGAGCCAGTCCGATATGCCCGCCGATGATGTAATCGAGATCATCAACAGCCCCTTTTTCAATCATGGCAGCGGCTCCTGACAGGTTCTCCTCATTGGGCTGGAATATTAGCTTGATGCTGCCTTTTAATTTTTTCGTGTTCTCGGCAAAATGTCTGGCTAGGAGAAGGCCTGTCGCAGTGTGGGCGTCATGACCGCACATATGCGCATAACCCGGAATCTGTGAAACAAAGCCCCCCTTCGCTGGAAAATGAGACACGTCTGAGGATTCCGTCACTTCATTAGAGTCAATGTCGAAACGAAACCCTACGCTGGGCCCCGGCAGATCGCTCTTTAGGACTGCCACTACCCCTGTGAACCCTCCCCGGGCCTGATCCAGATACTTCTTATTTGCTCCAGCTTTTAGCGCTCGCCTGTATTCTTCCTCCAACTTTTCCGTATCCGGCAGGAGCAGGAGTTTATCCTCTGCAATTACTTCCCGACCCATATGCACTTCGTAGCCCCACTCCGTGAGCTTCTCCGCCACGAAGGCCGTAGCATACAACTCCAGCCAGGAAGGCTGAGGGCAGCGGTGCAAGGCGCGGCGCCACTCAACTGCTTCCGGATAATGAAAGGCAATCGTCTCTTCCGGTTTATGATTTCTGCATTCGTTCATAAGCGACTCACTTTTTGGCGGCCACAGCGGGCTCCTCGTCAAAGCGGTTAGGTTCCGACTGTGTAGAGAGACTCACAATAACAGTGACGGCAAAGTTGACACAAAGGGCAATGAAACCCGCGTTGATGCCAAAGAAAGGATCCTGCTTGGTAAGCACTAAGTAGGCGACCACAGCGATTCCGGCGACGAGACCGGTGAACACGCCCTTCTTTGTTACACGACTCCAATAAAGGCCAAACAGTACGCCCGGCAGGAACTGGGTTACGCCGGCATACCCGAGCAGGAGCAGGTTAACGAGGGTGGTCGAACTGTATATAGCAAAGTAAAGCGCGATCAGAGTTATTACGATGACCATCACGCGCGCCAGCTTCTCGACCTGCGCATCAGTCATGTTGGGAGCAAACATCTCCCGGTAAAAATTCTTAGCAAACAATGTCGCCGCCGCGAGAATCAGGATGGCTGCGGGTACCATGGCGGTCAAGGCTCCGGCCGCACCAATAATGCCCATAAACCATGCCGGATAGCTTTTTCGCACAATCGTAAGCAGCGCCAAGTCACCATTGCTGAGACCCGGCACAACCATAATGGCCGTAAACCCAACGAGGAATATGAGGGGCATAGTGATCGTGTAGAGAGGCATGATTATCGCATTTCTCCGAATAATATTGTTGTTCTTCGCCGTAAAAGTTGCACTGAACAGGTGCGGCCACATATAGAATCCTAGGGAAGTCAAGAGAACTGTGGAAACATACCAGGACTGCCCCATTGTCTTTGTCGAGCCGGGCAAGATGAGGTGAGCGGGCTTTGCGTTGATCAGAGCGGTGAACATCTCGCCGATGCCGCCGAAATACATGTAAGGAAGACCGATGCCTATGAAGAAGACGGCAAAAAGCATGAGAAAGTCCTTGATTACGCTGATCCACGCAACAGCACGGATACCGCTAACAAACACGAATGCCGCAACAAGCGCGAAGGCGATGAGTATGGCTGTTGCCCTGCTTATGCCGCCAAAACCCGACACCTCCACAATAATCCCAAGACCCGTAAGCTGGAGTTGCAGATAGGGAATAATGAAAACGACGCCAACCAGAGCTGCGAAGGCCGCCAGGTTCTTGCTTCCATAACGCTGACGGAAGAAGTCGGATTGAGTCTGCATGCTAAACTTCTTGCCGATTTCCCAGATTTGAGGAAGAAAATAGAAAGAGAACACATAGGCTAGCGTCAGGTAGGCCATAATATACATCGTGGGAGCGCCGCGAGAATAAGCCCAGCCACTCGCTCCGAGAAAGGCGAAGGTTGTATAAACCTCTCCGGCCATCAATAGCCAGACAAAGATAAGTCCAAACCCACGTCCGGCAACTGTCCACTGCTCCAGATCCATTTTGTATCTCGATCCCGCGTACATGCCGACGATTGAGCTTATCAAGACTATGACGAAGATAACACTTAAGGCTACAGTCGAGCTATCCATGTTGGACACCTCCTTTCTCGGTGCCTTCCGCTGCATCAATTTTCTTTCTCTCAATTCTGTATGCGAAGAACATACAGAGCGGCGTCAGGAGTATCCAGAGGACAATCCAGAAAAGATTGAAGGGAACACCAAGAACAAGAGGATAAATCCGATCCCATAGGGGAACGGAGAAACACACAGCGAGAAAGGGAATTAAACCGACGAGTATTGCTCCTATGGTTGGCTTATGCATGGCAAACCCTCCTTCATCTACGTGTAGGTTGTTGTCGATTATTCACTCTCAGGGTACAACGAAAAACCAGAGCGCTTTGGAAACTGTTTTTCGAATGAACTCTTCATGTCCCTTCGAGCAAGTTCAAATGGTTCAAACGCGATCCACGATAGTTATGGTCTTTTTTAACTATCACGATTTATATTAGAAATCTACTATGAAAAGAGGAATCACACAAGCATGACTTTCAGGGAGGAGCAAATGCGTTATGATGTCAGAAATAAATAGAACCCTCCCCCACGTAGCATCTATTTCACTTATTGATATTGCTGCTGATAAATATTGAGCAGGTTCACCTTTTTAAGAACGCTTGCCGGCGTCAACATGGTTACTTGTACAACCCCCGGCAACCTCCCGATTTGAATATCTCCCGTAATAGTGGCGCGATTCTTGACTTCCGCAATGGAATACCCTGTCAGCGCGGCCATTCTTGTTAGTCCATTGGCTGTAGCTGTATTCAGATCCGAACCGGAACCCACCACCTGCACCGGATACACATTTGTTTCAATCGGGAAGCCGTAATTCCGGGAAAACCGAGCCGCCTCATTCTTTTCCTCGTCCGTATAAGGGCGGGCCAGCAAGGGCAGATCCTCGCAGCACGGCAAAACGATGGGCCCGTCAATGGCAAGGCCTTTAATAACGCTAACCTCGATAATGACTTCTGCGGACACATCTGTTGTGTGGCCAGCTACTTCACCGTCACCCATCATGGCATGAACATCTCCCACATATATTCCCGCCTGAGCGATCTTCACCGGGACAATAACCATTGCGCCTTCACCGACCTCGTTAATATCCATATGACCATCGGTGCGCTGCAAAAGCTGTTCTGGGGTAAGGGCGTATTTATGAGGGGCATTGATCAGGAAAGAGCCAAAATCACCGGCATTGTGCGATGATGGCAGCGCCACCGACGGGCAGGACCCAATATTACCCACCATGGGGTGAACACGGGTCAGGACACCCCACAAATCGCCTTTAGCCAGAAGGTTGGCGGAATACTGGCATGATCCGGTGGGAATGGCGCTGAATTGCTGAGACTGGCGGGCAATCTCCTCTGACATCTGTGGCGGGACGGTGACCCCGATGGTTCTTTCGGCATTAAATAACATGGTATAGCCATTGTCCAGGTGAAAGGGCTTAACAGAAGTTTTACAAGCCGCACATTTGATGGCGTCTTCGCCAATACCTTCAAGATAAGTCTTCGGGTTGATCAGGCCGCAACCGGGACACTGCTTGGCAACGAAAGGGTCGCCAACGAAATTTCCCTCAATAAAGCTATCGGTTCCTGAGGTCGTCGCAAGGGACAGAACATTGATCTTTTTAATCTTGAGACAAACGCTGTCACCGATTTCGGCCCCTTCGACGGCAATGGGGTGGGTAACTTCATGACCGCTCGCATAGTCGGGGGTAATCATCGCTCCCCAGCACCCGGGCGAGACGCGGGCCACAATAATGCCGCCGTCGGCGACCAGGCCGGCCATCGGTTCTTTCGGGTCCAATACCCAAGCCATTTTGGATGTGTGTACAATACGATTCGCCATCTTCAGTCCTCCTTTCTTTGTTTAAAAACGTATTTAAGTCCGTCATGTTCTTATCCCCTTTTCCATATCCCAATAATCATCTGCCTTACCCCCGTACCTTGGTCAAAATATTTTGAAATCAATAGCCTGATCCATTTCAGAAAGTGTTTTCTTCTACTCCTTTATGATTTTGATGTCTCTTTCATTAAATTGAGTCGAGGTCGGGTAGAAATACAGTGCGCGCATGTTTAGGGCAACGCCTTCCATTGTTTCCGCCGTTTCCAGCTTCGTGGCAAAAGGACGTTAGACCATGCATTACACTTCCGCAAGCACCCCTCTCTCCTCCATCCATCAACATTTACTTCATCCATATCACAATTATGGATGAAAAGAACATCATTGATTGCCATCTGAAGTCATGCATTTTAATCAAGGTTGACGATTTGTGGATAACAGGAAGTTAGCGAGAGAGGTCGTCTGTTTAGTTCTACAAATAAGTGAAATCAATGAAGTTAAAGTTTATCGATTACCGATAGAAAGGGAGGTACATCAACTATCCTTTGCACCTTTTCTTGTGATGGCTTCATTGTTAGTCGCAACAGCCTCACGCAATAGCTGCAGTGCGGCTTCGAAATCATAACCTTCCATGGCCTCCAAAAATGCCTCCAGCCTGTTCTGCAGCACTGGCTCCACCAGCTTCCGGGACTCACCCCACAGGGGGTTTGCGCCTGCAGATCGCCGTCGGCGAGGAGGCTATCCAGATAGGCAACATCTGTGCCCACCTGCTTCCAATCGACCGGCCCTGTGTCCTCGTGCTTGCAGGTTGAAGTGTTGTCGCCCTGGTCGAATAGCTGAAACAATCCGATCTCAAGCTCAGGTGCTACTTTTTCTCTTTTTTCTGTAGGTTGTCCGCCTCGGTTACCCAACCACCACCCATGGCCTTGTAGACAGAAACCACCGACCCCAGCAAGTCGTATTTGGTCTTGGTTAAGGAGAGCCTGCTGTTGAAAAGCGATCGGTCGGCGTCCAGCACCTGTAGATAGTCGGCTGTGCCGGCCTCGAACTGGAGCCTTGACAGACGGGCATACTCCTCCAGTGAATGCACCTGCCGGTTTTGCGACTCCAGCTGTTCTCGCCCCTTGGTGGTCTTAATCAGGGCGTCCTCCACCTCGCGGAACCCGGTCAGAATTGCCTTTTGGTACTTAAACAGGGCTTGTTCCTTCTGGGCCTCCGCCTTCCTGACTTTTCCGGCGGTGGCGCCGAAATTGAAGATCGGAGCTGCCAGCTCCGTACCAGCAGTCCAGAGCTCCGCGCCTGGAACGAATAGCTTGCTGATATCGTTGCTGGCTACCCCCAGAGTACCTGTCAGGGATATTTTAGGAAAGTATTCTGCCTTTGCCGCTCCTATATCCGCATTGGCGGCTATTAGATCCTGCTCAGCTTGGATGATATCCGGCCGCCGCTCTAGGAGCTGCGAAGGAAGTCCGGCCGGGATGCCGGGCGGTGTCAGCGCATCAAGCTCTCTGCCGCGCGGGATTGGCCCCGGCGCACGTCCCAGCAGCAGGGAGAGTAGGTTTTCCTGCTGCCGGATCTGGAATTCGTAGTTGGGGACCTCTTGCCGGGCGGTTTCATACAGGTTCTCCTGCTGGGACAGTTCCAGCTTGGAGATGGTGCCGTACTTGAAGCGCAGCTGAAACAGCTTGAGGTTCTCTGCGGTTGCCTTTTCCGTATCCCTGGCAATCTTCAGTAGACGATCAAGCCCGCGCAGGGTCAGATATCCGCCGGCCACGCTGGAGACCACCGTCATGATCACAGTGCGGCGGCCAGCCTCACTAGCTAAGATCTGGGCCTGGGCCGACTCGCTGGAACGCCGGATGCGGCCCCACAGGTCAATCTCCCATGTAGCGCTGAGCGCGGCCTGATAATTTTCGGTCGTCTTGCCTCCCGTATTCTGTGCATCTGAGGTAATAGATCCACTGATCTGGGGGAAGTACTGGGAGCGTGTGATGTCCAGTGCTCCAAGGTACTGATCGACCTTGGCAGTGGCTTCCTTAAGATCAAGGTTGCTCCTCACCGCGGTCTCCACTAGGCTGTCCAGCACTGGATCACCAAACTGTTGCCACCAGCGGATATTGGCCAACTCGGCGGCGGCCTGATACTCTACATTCCAGTGTTCCGGCGCCGAAGTTGCCGGCCGCACGTAATCAGGGCCGATACTGCAGCCGGTTAGCACGACAAATAACAGGAAGAATACCACATTACGCATGTTCCGTACCCCTCTGTTCCAATGCGGTGCCCCGCTTTTTCCTGTTGAAGAGACCGATCCTCTCTTCCAGTAGCACGAAGAAGAGCGGCACAAAGGATGACGCCACCAGGGTGGAGGCCAGCATGCCGCCGATAACGCCGGTGCCAATGGCCCGTAGGCTGTTTGCGCCCGCACCGCTCGCAATGGCCATAGGGACGCATCCCAGAATGAAAGCCAGCGATGTCATGACGATGGGCCTGAGCCTCAGCCGGGCCGCCTCTATTGCTGCCTCAGCCGGGGTCATCCCCTTGTGCAGGTTGTCTGCAGCGAATTCTATGATTAGAATGGCATTCTTGGCCGAAAGCCCCACCAGGGTCACCAGTCCCACCTGAAAATAGACATCGTTTTCAAGACCGCATCCCCAGGTCAAGAGCAGCGCGCCGCAGATAGCGAACGGAACCGACATGACCACGCCGATTGGCAGGGACCAGTTCTCGTATTGGGCTGCCAAAATCAGGAAGACCATAATCAGGCCGAAGGCAAAGGCGATGGTCGAGGTGCTGCCGGCCTTTTTCTCTTCAAATGCCTGACCTGACCACGAAAAGCCATACCCATCCGGCAGTATCTTACTCGCCACCTCCTCCATGGCTGCGATGGACTGGCCCGAACTGTACCCCGGCGCTTGACTGCCGTTCAGTTTCGAGGCGGGAAAGCCGTTGAAGCGGGGCAGAATGCCGGGGCCGGCCACGTATTTGATGGTGGCTACCGCCGAAAGCGGGATCATGGCGCCGCTGGTGGATCGGATATAGACTTGCGTCAGGTCGTCCGGCTTATCGCGATATTCGGCCTGCGACTGCATGACTACCTGCCAGATCCGACCATACTGCAAGAATTGCCCTACATAGGCCGAACCGAAATAGGACTGAAGGGTATCGAAGACCGTGGAGACCGGTATTCCGAGCAACTCGGCCCGTGAACGGTCGACATCAAGATAGAGCTGCTGCTGGCTGGCTGAGAATGTGGTTGAGAGGCCGGTCAGTTCCTTGCGCTTCCTGGCCTCGGCGATGAATGCCTTGGTAATCTTCTCAAGTTCCTGTGGGGTGGCAATCCCCTTGTTCTGAATGTAGAATTCAAAACCGCCGGTACTGCCCAGGCCGGGAATTGAAGGGGGATTTATCGGGAATACCAGCCCCTCCTTGATCGCCGAAAGTTTGCGTCCCTGATCGCGCACCACGCTGAAAGCGCTTGCCTGTGGCTCCTTGCGCTGGTCGTAAGGCTTCAGCGCAATAAACATCAGGGCGGAATTGTTCTTGACGGCGCCGTCCATCAGGCTGTAGCCGTCTATCTGTGTAATGTCTTCAATGGCTGGATTAGAACGGAGAATCGGCAGTATCTGATTGCTCACCTGACTTGTGCGCTCCAGACTGGCGGCGTCCGGCAGAAAGCTGCCCACAAACAGGTAGCCCTGGTCCTCTTCAGGCACAAAACTACCGGGCACCACCTTGAAGAGAACCACCACGGCCACCAGCAGACCTACAAACAGGGCGACCCCGATGATTCTGTGGTTGATCAGCCAGCGCACCCCGGCCACATAGAGTTCAGTCAGACGGCTGAAATTGTTCTCGAACCATTTGAAGAATCCCCTCTTCTCGCCATGGGTTGGCTTTAGGATGCGCGCCGCCATGGCCGGCGAGAGGGTCAGAGCCACCACACCGGACAGTACCATCGAGATGGCAATTGTCACCGCGAACTGCTTGTAGAGGGTGCCGGTCATCCCCCCCAGAAAAGCCACCGGGAGGAAGACCGAGCCCAGCACCAGCACGATGGCGATCAGTGCCCCGGTCAGATCCTTCATCGCTTTTTTGGCCGCCTCCATGGGGTTCATGCCGAAGGTGGCCATATTGTGCTCCACGTTCTCAACCACAATGATGGCGTCGTCAACCACCAGACCGATGGCCAGGATCATGCCGAACAGGGTCAGCATGTTGGTGGAGAAGCCCAGAATCTTGATGCCGACATAGGTGCCTATTATGGCGATCGGCACCGCAAGAATCGGGATCAGGGTGGCACGGAAGCTCTGCAGGAACAGGAACACCACCAGCACCACCAGTACTACCGCCTCGAAGAATGTATTCACCACCTTCTCGATGGATGCCTCGGTAAAAGTACTGGTGTCCAGCACCACCTTGTACTCCATGCCAGCCGGGAAATTCGGTTTCAGGCTTTTGAGAAGGGCGCACACCTGTTTGGATGTCTCGATGGCGTTGGCGCCGGGTTGCTGGTACACGACGATGACCGCGGATTTTTTCCCGTTGACTCTGGTGGTGATGGAGTAATCCTTTGCGGCAAGCTCTGCACTGGCAACGTCTTTCAACCGCACGATGGCCGAACCCTGGCTGGCGGCGCGGATGATGATGTTTTCAAACTCGGCTGGGTCGGACAACATACCTTTGGTGGAAACCACAAAAGACTGCTGGGTCCCCGCTGGAGCCGGATTCTGGCCGATGGAACCGATGCCGTAGGCTTTGTTCTGCTGCTGAATGGCTGTGGAGATGTCCTGCGTGGTGACCCCAAGCTGGGCCATCTGGTCCGGTTGCAGCCAGATCCGCATCGCAATGTCGGGCGTAGGGAACATGCTGGCAAAGTTGGCACCTGGCAGACGTTTGATCGGGTCAAGTATATAGAGGTTGGTGTAATTGCCCAGGTAGACAGGGTCGTAGCGTTCGTCGCCGGAGTAGATGCTGATGGCGATCAGGAACGACCCGGAGTTTTTCGTCACCGTGACCCCCTGTCGACTGACCACGTCCGGCAGGAGGGATAGGGCCTGGTTGACCCGGTTCTGGACATTTACCTGGGCCAGGTCGGGGGCGGTGCCGGCCTCGAAAGTAACGGTAAGCGACATGCCGCCGGACGATGAACTGCTAGACGTCATATAGAGCATCCCCTCGACGCCGTTTATTTGCTGTTCCAGCGGTGCGGCTACCGTGTTGGCTATTACCTCGGCGGTAGCGCCGGGATAGAAGGCGGATACTTGCACGGTTGGGGGTGCGATATCTGGGTACTGGGCGATGGGGGTGAACTTCATCGCCATGAATCCGGCCATGGTGATGATTATGGAGATGACCGCGGCGAATACCGGGCGGTCTATAAAGAAGCTTCCCATGGTTTTCCCCTAGTTAGCTACTGCCGGCTGTTGAGGTTGGGCTGCCTTAATCTGGCCTGGTGGCACCACCTTGATGGGCATGCCGGGGGCAAGCTTCATGAAGCCTTCCACAATGATGCGATCTCCAGGCTTGAGACCGCTGATGATGATCCAGTCGTCACCTAACCACTCACCGACTGTTACCGGCCTTACTTCCGCCTGGTTCTTGTCATCCGCCACAAATACCACATGACCGTTGGGGCTTTGTTGGACTGCCCTCTGGGGCACCACCAGGGCGTTGGGGCGTTGCGCGCCCTTCAGGTATGCCTTTACGTACATGCCGGGACGCAGCTCGGGCTTGGGGTTGGGGATCACGGCCCGTACCAAGTAGGTACCGGTCTCCCTGCTGAAGGAGGGGTCGGCAAAATTCACCACCCCGGTCTGGGGATAGCGGACGCCGTTGGCAAGTTCCAGTTCCACCGTGTAACGGTTTCCCTTCGGCGGAAGCAGCCGGCCGCTCACGATCTCTTGATGCACGCGGTCCTGTTCGTTCTGGGAAATACTGAATTCAACCCAGGCCGGGTCCAGCTTGGCCACATAGGTCAGCTTGGCCGAGGAGCTGCCGGCGGCAATGTACCCGCCCTCGCGCATCAGGGACTGACCGGCCACCCCACTCACTGGTGAGCTTATAGTGGTGTAGCTCACGTCCAGCATTGCCTTGTTGTACTTGGCTTTGGCCTGTTGAAGTGAAGCTTCGGCGCTCTTGTGTTTGCCGATGGCGTCGTCCAGGTCTTTCTTGCTGGCGGCGTTCTGCTCGGCCAGCGGAATGACCCGGTCGAGATTGGCCTTGGCCGTAAAGAGTTGTGACCGGTATAACTCCACCTCGGCCTTGGCGGCATCGGCGTCAGCCATATACGGTTTTTTGTCCAGTTGGAACAGCACCTGTCCCCGACGAACCGGCTCTCCCTCCTGGTAACTGATTTTTTCCAGAAAACCGCTTACCCGCGCCATGACATCTACCTGATGGGAACTCTGGATCTGCGCCACGAACGGGAAATTTACCGGGACGGTCCTGGGTTGGACGGTGATGGCGACCACTTCCACTACCTGGGGAGCAGCGTTGGGGGGGTCATGCCTGCTGCAGCCAGCAAGGGCCACCGCAAGATATGCCGCAGTAATCAAGAAAACGGTTGACTGTATCAAACGCCTGCCTGTTCTGGATTGTACCATGCGCTGCCCCTGTCGTTGTATGGTTATCCGGCATGTCCGGTATCGGCGAATATACGCACCCTTGCAGATGCGTTGCAAATTTGTCTATATTGCAGAATTCTTCAAGAAATTTAAAGCTGTTTATCCATGGGTGCGTCTAGCTTATTATAATTGATAAGAATTTCATTTTACAGGGTGGGAGTATATGAAGAAGGGTTTTGTGTGTCAACAGGATTTTGACAACAAAATTAGGAGGTATCGGTGATTCCTACCAGAAGAAACGTGAAATGTTTGTTGAGACCTCTTATTTGTTGCTTTCAGTCAACATTGAATACCCTTTGAAACAAAGCATACCCATCAAAATCGCCGGATGCTTTGTTACGGGAAGTTATGTGCCGCAGGGGGCTCTGTCACAACTGGATATCCGACTCGGATGATATAAAATAGTAAGAGCCAATTTGACGAGGAAAATTTCGGAATCCTGACATAAAATACCGGGCCTGTTTTCGGGGGACGAGTCCCTGCGATGAAAGGATTGCAGGCCGGGTCAGAACCTGATATAAAAAACAAAAGGGAGGTGTCCTGATGGATTCGATCTGGATTCTGATCATTGTTATCGCGGTGTGGATTTTTCTGCAGGCTTACCTGCTGCCGAAGTTCGGTATCTCCACCTGACTGAAGCCCGGCTGCCAGGCGGCAGATAAGGATAAACCGACACAAATTCAAAACAAATAATCATTATTCTTTTCAGGAGGCTTACTATGGATTGGGGAATGAAAAACCGGATGTCCCGGATGATTCAGCCTGATGGACATTGCTTTTTTCTGCCGATAGATCATGGCTATTTTCAGGGTCCGACATCCTGTCTGGAGAAGCCGGGGGATACGATCGCACCGCTTCTCCCCTATTGCGATGCCCTTTTTGTGACTCGGGGTGTCTTGCGCGCTGCCGTGCCACCCGAAATCAGCAAACCGATCATTCTCCGGGTGTCCGGTGGGGCCAGTGTCATCGGCAAGGACCTTGCCAACGAGAGCCTGACCACATCCATTGAAGAGATTCTCCGCCTCAATGCGACCGCCGTCGGTATGTCGATCTTTGTGGGGAGCGATTACGAGAAGGAATCCCTGACCAATCTGGCCGAACTGGTCAACCAGTGCGAAGATTTCGGGATTCCCGTCATGGCGGTTACCGCGGTGGGCAAGGAACTGGAAAAGCGGGATGCGAGATACCTGTCCCTGTGCTGCCGGATCGCAGCAGAACTGGGCGCCCGCGTCGTCAAGACTTACTGGTGTAAGGACTTTGACAAAGTTGTCTGCGGCTGTCCGGTACCGGTCGTCATGGCCGGGGGACCCAAGTGCGAGACGGAACTGGAGGTCATGGAATTCGTTTACGACGGCATGCAGAACGGCGCGATCGGGCTCAATCTCGGCAGGAATGTCTGGCAGAACCCCCATCCCGTGGCCATCATGCGGGCGCTGCGTGCGATCATCCATGAAAATCATACCGCCAAAGAGGCTTGGGAACTGTTCAATACCATCAAGCAGGGAAAATAGAAAAGTTTACGATGAAGAAAAAAACAAAAATAATCCTGTCGGTATTAGGCATTACGATTGTACTCTTTGTCGTTGCCGGTATTTCCCTTGTCGCCAAGCTTCGTGCTGAAACCGGCAAAATGCTTGCTTTGGAAACCGGAGAAATCACGGATGGCATCTATGCCGTCAGGGATAAACATGTAAATCTTTTCCTGGTAAAAGGCAGAGATGGCTACATCACCATTGATGCGGGGGATAATGCCGAACAGATCACCCGGGAACTCCGAAGACTGAAAATAGATGAGCAACAGGTGAAGGGTGTCTTTCTGACGCATACCGACAGGGATCATGTTGCCGCAGTGGGCCTGTTTGGCAAGGCAAAGGTCTATATTTCGAGAGATGAGGAGCAGATGATCAACGGGAAAACGCCCAGATTCTTTTCGTTGTTCAAAAATTCCCTGCCCTTTAAATATGAGCTGCTGGATGACGGTCAGGTCATTGACATAGCCGGCGTGAAGATAAGAGGGATTATGACGCCCGGTCATACGCCCGGGTCCATGTGCTACCTCGTTAATGACAGGTTTCTATTTACAGGTGACTCCATGAGTTTGAGAGATGGCAGGGTGGGGCTGTTCAACGAGTTTTTCAATATGGATTTGGAGACACAAAAAAAATCACTGCACAAGCTGAAAAACATCCCGGAGCTTAAATATATCTTCACCGCCCACTACGGCTTGACTGATAATCACAAACAAGCCTTTGAAAACTGGTGAAGACAGCAACCTTTTGGTTCAAAGAATGAAAACAATGCGCGTTGCCGTATATTATAACAACAGCGATATCCGGCTGGAGGAGCGGTCGGTACCGCCGATCGGATCCGGAGAGATCCTGGTCAGGGTCATCGCCAGCGGAATCTGCGGGAGCGATGTCATGGAGTGGTACCGGGTAAAGAAAGCGCCGCTGGTCCTGGGCCATGAGATTGCCGGCGAAATCGCCGCGGTCGGTGAGGATGTCACCCGTTACAAGGTCGGTGACCGGGTCTTCGTTTCCCACCATATCCCATGCAATACCTGCCATTACTGCCTGAGAGGCTACCATACCGCTTGTGAAACGCTGCACACGACCAATTATGATCCGGGCGGCTTTGCCGAATATATCCGCATCCCCCGCCTCAATGTGGATCGCGGGGTGTTTGTTCTGCCTGATGAGGTCTCCTTCGATGCGGGCGTGTTCGTCGAACCGCTGGCCTGTGTGATCCGCGGACAGCGGATCGCCAATCTGCAACCGGGACAGGCGGTTCTTATCCTGGGCAGCGGCATCTCCGGGCTGCTTCATCTTCTGCTGGCCCACACCCTCGGCGCAGGCCGGATCGTCACCACGGACATCAGTGCCTATCGTCTGGAGATGGCCCGGCAGTTGGGTGCAGACGGGGTTTTCGATGCCCGGGAGGATATTCCGGCGCGCCTGCGCGAAATCAACGACGGCAGGCTGGCCGACTTCGTAATCGTCTGCACCGGCGCCCTGTCTGCCTTCAAGCAGGCTCTGCAGTTGGTGGATCGCGGCGGCACCATTCTCTGCTTTGCGACGACCGAGCCGGGCGTGGACCTGCCCGTGCCCATCAATGAATTCTGGCGCAATGAAATCAAGCTGATGCCTTCTTACGGGAACAGCCCCCTCGATGCCACATTGGCCATTGAGCTGATCCGCAGCGGACGTGTTCCCGTGGAAAAGATGATTACCCACCGGTTGCCGCTGACAGAAACGGGACAGGGATTCCGGCTGGTCGCCGGCGGCGGGAAATCCATGAAGGTGATCATTGAGCCGCAGAAATGAATGGAACCGGTAATTCATAAATATGCCGACAAACTGGTCCGGGCCGGTCTCGCCGAATGGGGGGGCGTCCTGATCGGTATTCGTGATGCCGAAGTCGCCTGGAACCGCGAAGACGCTGCCGGCGTTGTCCTGGAAAAGGTCATGGCCGACATCGACAAGCGTGCGATCCTGTTTGCACAGCCTGCGGAGCCTTACAAAACCATCATCGACTACCTCGCCGAAACATCCGGCGGTGTTATTTACCCCCAGGATTTCGAGACCCGGATTTTTTTGCAGGATCTGCCGGTCCTGCCGGAATTCAACGCTGCCGCCATCACGGCAGCCCTGCGGAAGAGAAGAAGCGTCATTATTCCCGGGCACGGCATTGTGACCTTCGGAAAGGTCAGCCCCGAACGCGCCTTTGTCATCTATAGCTCCGTCTGTTTTGCCTGCTTTGTCAAATTCTTTTCCGATACCCTTTACCATGCCCGTCACAACAGCCTGGACAGCCGTCGCAGGGAGGTTTTCCGGCATGTCGTGGACAAACTCGATCCCACGCCTGCAGCGACGATGATGCTGATGAAAGGTCCCTTTAAAACGGAAGATCAGATTCACGCCGCCATGGAAGAGGCGGGACGGTTGATGGTTGATTGCCGCCTGGTCGATTCCAATTTCGGCAATATCTCTTATTTTTCCGATCCCGTTCTTTATATCAGCCGGAAGGGCGGCGCCCTGGATGAGCTGCATGGCGGGATTATTCCCGTCCCACTTGGCAGTTTATCCACGCCCCCGGAAACAGCCTCCACAGAGTTTCCAGCCCACCGGGAGATTGTTCTCAGCACGGGCAACCGCGCCGTCTTGCACGGGCATCCGAAATTCTCCGTGATTCTATCCATGGACTGTGAAAAAGAAGATTGCGAAGGCCGGGATTCATGTCATTCCCGGTGCCCGGAGAAGCGTTTGATCGGAGATATCCCGATCGTGGCGGGCGAAGCGGGGGACGGAGCTTTTGGTTTATGCCACACGGTGCCGCCGGCCCTGCAGGATCATCCCGGGGTTATCGTCTACGGTCACGGCCTTTTCACCACCGGCCGGGATGATTTCAATGAGGCGTTTCAGCGGCTGGTGCAGATTGAAAACGCCTGCCGAAAAGAATACTTTCAGCGGATATAGCGGAAGGTGAGTGTGTCGAAAAGGGCTTTACAGGTCTTTGGGCTGGGGCAGTGCTCCCTGGACTGTCTCGGGGAAATCGAGGTTTTTCCTCCCCCGGATGTCAAGTGCGAATTTTCAGATCGGGTCATTCAGGGGGGCGGACCGGTGGCAACAGCCCTCGTGGCCCTGTCCCGCTGGGGGCTATCCTGTTCCTTTGCCGGAATGATCGGCGATGATCTGTTTGGCCGCATGATCCGGGCGTCACTCGCGGAAGAGGGCATCTGCACGGACGGTCTTGTCGTCCGGGAGGGATTCCTGTCTCAGTTTGCCTTTATTGCGGCTGAGCCGGCGCAGAGCAGGCGGACCATCTTTTGGCAGAGACCGACGGGGCTGGAGATCAGACCGGATGAAATCGATATCGACGCCATCCGGCAGGTCCGGGTCCTGCATACCGACGGACTTTTCATGGAGGCTACACTCTTTGCATGCCGGACGGCCAGGCAGGCCGGTATTCCGGTCGTTGTGGACGCCGGCACGCTCCGGGACGGAATGCTGGATCTGGCCCGGCTCAGCGACTGTTTTATTGCATCCGAGTCCTTTGCCCGGGCTTTGACAGGCGGAGATCATCCCCTGGATGCCTGCCGGGTGCTGTCGGCATTGGGACCGCGGGTGGCGGGGGTCACGCTGGGAGGGAAGGGCTATGTCGTCCTGCATGGCCGCGACGTTATTCAAAAACCCGCCTATCCCGTCCGGGCGATGGACACAACCGGTTGCGGAGATGCCTTCCATGCAGGTTTTATTTATGGTCTTATCCAGGGGTGGGATGTAAAGAAAAACCTTGATCTGGGTGCCTGGGCAGCCGCCAGGGTCAGCCTCCGGATGGGAGGACGGTCCGGGATTCCTTCCTTGTCCGATTTAAAGGAAAACGGCTATTAGGAAGGTATCCATTTAAGGTTCATCCGGTTGATGCTAATTTCCTGTAGTCAATAAGAATGATATCTTTTTTTATTTACAAGCTTTCGAACGGTAATCATTGGGTATTTAACATGAAATAACGATGTTAGCTGAAAATGACAACACCTACGCCCCTTCGACAGACTTCGAATGACAAGGTCAATTTATTACTAACTCACTATTATCAATCACGGACATATCGTTTTTGTTGACCAGTATCGAAATTCAAAGTAAAAGTTTCGTGGATATTTCATGCATGGCTATCCAGGTCGGTCCAGAGACGGAAAGGTTGCATCCGAAGTGAACGATATTTACTTCAAAACTGTTATGCTAAAGTGTCTGTTGAAGGAGGAGTTCTTATGAAAACAAAAAAGGCTTTGGTCTGGTTGTTGTTCGTTATCACGTTATGTTCTTTCTTGAGCTTGAATGCTCTTGCACAGGACGACAAGTCGGCACAGGCAACGCATGAGCCGATTACGCAGCAATTGATAACGATGGTGGAGCATAATGCAGAAATAAAAAGAATGTTGATTGATTCAATTGAAAAAGCAAAACAAATTAATCCGGACAAGGTGACAAATCCAGCCCAAACATTGGAAGAATATTATGTCTTTATCGATTGGGCGGCAAAGGCACTGCCTTGGTCAATTTTGCCAAATCTTCCGTATTCAAAATTGTACGATCAAATCGATCAGAGTATGGATTACTTCTATTTCATCAACGATCAGCCCCTTCCTGAATTAAATAATAAAGGGTATTATAACAATTCACTCCAATACCATGAACCCTATCGTACCTGGTTAATCAATTTTACAAAAGAATGGGGTATGTATCTGAGCAAAGAGGGGTCGTGGACAGACTCGTACTACAAAAAGGCACTGGAAGATGAAAGATTCGGATTGCAGAAAAGTTGGTATGAAGATCCGTCAAAATGGAAGACATTCAATGATTTTTTCGCAAGGTATTTGAAATCTCCTGATCAACGCCCGATTGCATCTCCCAATGACCCGTCCATCGTATCGTCCCCTGCCGATTCAAAGCCGCAAGGCGTGTGGAAAATAGACAAATACTCTAGAATCGGGCATAAGACGGGAATCAAGATCAAATCTAACGTTTTTAAGTCCGTCGCTGTGCTTATCGGAGACGGGAGCGCGTACAAGGACGCATTTACCAATGGCACACTGACGCATACCTTTCTCGATGTAAACGATTATCACCGCTATCATTTCCCTCTTGACGGGACAATAAAAGAGGTCCGCATTATCCAAAGCGATGATGCCGTTGGTGGTATTACCACCTGGGACGCCAAGACCAAGAAATATGTTCTTGATGCAAACACTCCCGGTTGGCAGAATATTGAGACCCGTGGTTGCGTAATTATTGAAACAAAAAAGTATGGCTTGGTCGCGTTGTTACCGATTGGCATGTCGCAGGTATCTTCGGTTAATTTTGAAGATACGATCAAGATAGGTAAAACCTTCAAGAAAGGAGATATGCTTGGATATTTCTTGTTTGGCGGTTCAGATTTCGTATTGCTATTTCAAAGTAAGGTTGATTTTAAATTAACTGTTCCAAAAGAAGGTGACGGCGCCTATAAACACGTTTATATGGGTGAAGAATACGGTAAACTGACCGTAAAAAAATAAAATACGATCACTCCGTTTCGATGTGATGGTTACTGCTCTTTTTTATGGAACGGAATTTACATAAGAACGGTTATGCGAAAGAGCAGTAATAACTAGGCATTTAAATGATGGCGGCGATAACCCGCCATCATTTTTTATTATACAAAGACGAAAACCGATTTTCGTTATTTTGCGCCGGGTTTTTTCCGACATCGTTTTTAATGAATAACAACGATAGGTTGCATATCAATAAAAATGACCGGTTTCATTGCTGGTAGAAAACCGATGCATCCGGCATAGGACTTCCGGGAAATCCACGGCTGAAACACCACACTATACCGCCCCGAATCGTCTGTTTTGCTGAAAGCGTTCCCTCCGGAAAGTCCTTAATCATTGTTTTCGACGCCTCACTGTGAACAGCAGCAAAAGAAATGAGTACGATTGGTAATCCTCAGTTCTGATGAATGCTCACCACTGAACAGTTGTAGATACCATCAATGAGTACCGATGTTGACTATTGCTTAATTTCTGCTCCCTAAATTTCGTTTGCGGTAACTGTTACCGCATAACAAAAGGGGAGAGGCTTATCTGTCAGCGCCACCGGACGTCCCGGATTACCGGTGCCTCTGCCGCGCAACGGCACAGACGTCCCTATGCATCCAATGGTTATGTGTTCTTTTTGTTCTTTTGTAACACCAGTCTAATGGCGAGATAAGGAAACAAGAAAAACAGAATGGCGCAAGTTTTTATGAATGCCATTCCGTAATAGTACAGCAAATCATAGTCATGCCTGCTCAATGCGAACCATTTTGAATGGATACGATAGACCCATTCTCCTCCCAGCAAATAGAAAATGAACGATATTAACAACAGCGCAAAAGACAGAAAGAAACAGCGAATCAGGATGCCAGACACGCTGTCCAGCAGGTTATTCTGTTCATCCTTACTCATAACGAATCTCCTCTCCGTGGTATTTCGGGGTTATTGCCACCCGCTATCGCAGTTACCGCATAGCTGATCACACATCGATTTCTTGTCCTCAAATTCACTACCCGAGACGGTCATGTCTGCTCCGCAGATCCACCGATATCCGAGCATACCTGTCCATGTGTATCCCGGAAGTGGCGAATTGATCACGCTACACGATTTCTCAAAGGGAGGGGAGCCTTCCGCAGGATTGCAGGAGAAGAAGATTGTATTATCTCCTTTAGCTCGATCGTCTACTGTGCAGGTGGCCGATTTGTTTGGCGTCTTGTCACAGGTGTATGTCTCCGCATGAGAAACCTGCCATGTTCCTGCAATGCAGCCGGTTATCAACATTGAAATTAAGAGCGTCCGTGGCATCGTTCCCTACCTCCTCATGATCTGCCGAAAGGGGCTATACCTGATCTTTATCTGTCAGTTTTTACAACACTTATACCACATTGTAAGTTAGAGTTCTGCGGTTTTTTTGAATATTACTGATGGAAGTGTTTTATGACCGGCAAATTTAGAAAAAACAACATTCCGGGAAGAAACTATTCTAAATATGGACCATTGCAGACATAGGGGAGCACATATTTCTATGATCTGCGCTTTTCCCACATCTCTCGTATACCCAGTAATCTTTTCCCCGCTTCTTCAAGCGTTTCAGTTTTCTTTGCAAAATGAAATCGAATGAGATGATGGGTGGGTTCGTGGAAAAAACTTGATCCCGGCACGGCCGCAACTCCCAAATACTGCGCGAGCCATTCGCAAAAAGCGATGTCATCGTTTGCCTTGAATTCCGAAATGTCAACAAGCACATAATAGGCGCCTTGTGGAATCACATAGGCCAGTCCTGCCTCGTCGAGCGATTTCAGGAAGACGCCACGTTTTTCCGTATAAGTGGCGAGTAACGAACGGTAATAAGCATCAGGAAGATGGAGGGCCGTCACAGCGGCCTCCTGCAACGGTGCCGCAGCACCAACGGTCAGGAAGTCGTGTACTTTTTTAACGGCATCGGCCACTTCAGGTGGTGCAATGACATAGCCCAGACGCCATCCCGTAATGGAGTATGTTTTCGACAGGGAACTGCAGGATATCGTCCGTTCAAACATACCGGGTAACGAAGCGAAATAGATGTGATGGTAAGGTTCATAGACGATGTGTTCATATACTTCATCGGTAATCACAAACGCATCGAATTCATGAGCGAGTGAGGCAATATACTCGAGTTCATCCCGTGTGAATACTCTCCCCGTGGGGTTGGAAGGATTGCAGAGAATAATGGCTTTGGGCCTTTGTTTAAAAGCTTTTCTCAGTTCATCCGGATCGAAGGTAAACTGTGGAGACCTCAGTTCAACATAGATCGGTTGTGCACTACTCAGAATGGCATCCGCCCCGTAATTTTCATAAAAGGGCGAAAAAACGATGACCTTGTCCATAGGATTGCAGACCGCCAGCATGGCGGCCATCATGGCTTCGGTACTGCCGCAGGTTACGACGATATTCTCATCTTCGTTGATCGGAAGTCCCATGAAGCGGGAAACTTTTTTGGCCAGGGCCTGTCTAAAATTCGCTGCACCCCATGTTACCGCATACTGATGTGGACCAAATTCCGCTGTTTTTCGAAGCGCCTCAAGCAGTTCGGGTGGAGGATCAAAATCAGGAAACCCCTGCGATAGATTAATGGCCCCGTACATACTGGCAACACGTGTCATCCGCCGAATGACGGATTCGGTAAATCGTGTGGTACGTTCACTGACTTGAGGCATTGTTTACTCCTTGTATGGACGTTATTTAGTATGCCTTGTTGTTAAAAAAATCACTTAATCCCATAATATAAGATTTGATTATTATTATCTTGTACCATATTTCAGCAAAGAGTTTTGCGGTTTTTTTGATCATTCAAGCCACTTGTCATAGGCTTGGACAAAGGTTTCAAAGTGATTTCCAACGTTGTAAATTATGGTGACACCGTTCTTGATATTTCCGGGTAAATGCCTAAACAATAAAAATACCTTGCATTTCCAGAAAGAATCATTTATCTTCATGCTAGTTAGGGTGCAGTTCATGTTTGTCGTTACGGAATTATAAAAAAAATCAACCGCACAAGCCTCAGTAAGGGTCATGCGGTTTTTTTTGTTTGCACAAACAGACTGCCGGCCGAATCGTTCGGCGATATTATAAATGGTTCCCTGGAGGAACCCAAGACAAAGGAGGAGTAAAGATGTCAGAAGGAAAAGTTAAATGGTTTAATGATTCAAAGGGTTTTGGCTTTATCGAGCAGGACGGCGGCAAGGACGTTTTCGTGCATCATTCCGCTATTCAGGCAGAGGGTTTCAAATCACTGGCCGAGGGCGATCGGGTAAGCTTCGATGTTGTCGCCGGCCCCAAAGGTCCGTCTGCGGAGAATGTTCGCAAGCTGTAAGATCTGATCTTCATTTTGCATTTAAAAGCTCCCTGTGATGGGGGGCTTTTTTTTGTTTCAGCAACTGAACTCGGAAACGACCTCTTGGTGTTCTGCCATCACGAGTTTGATCCTATCAAATCATCAGCAGATGGCTGTTCTCTCTCAGCCAGACCTTCTGCTCTTTATAACCTGGCAGGATGCTTTCAATGAAGCGCCAGTAATCGCGGGAATGGTTCCTGATCTTCATGTGGCTCAGTTCATGGACAACGATAAAATCGATCACTTCCGGCGGGGCCATGATCATCCGCCAGGTGAAGGTCAGGCAGTTATCCGCTGAGCAGGACCCCCAGCGGGATCGGGCCTGATTGATGGCAACAGCGCGTGGAGACAGTCTGAGAACACGGCTGAAATGAGCGACCCGTGCCGCGATATATTCCCGTGCTTTCTTCTGATACCAAAGGAGAAAAAGGACCCGCGCCCCTGGAAGGGCATCGCTGCTCAGAATAAATTCACGGCCCGTGTAAGTCAGGGTTTCCGGCTGGCTTTGCCGGTCCTCAATGCGCAGGGGATAGGTTTTGCCGAGATACAGAAATGGTTCGCCCGATCGGAAGGTCTTGTGTTGTTTTTCAGCCTGCCTTTCCTGCTGCTGGGCGATTTTTTTCTGCAGCCACTGTTTTTTCTCCGCAAAAAAACGATCAATGTCTCGCTGCGGTGTGCGGTACGGCACCTGGATCAACACGGTCCCATCCCTCTTAATCTGGATGGAAAGTGTTTTTTTTCTTCTCCGGCTCCGGGCTAAGGTATAGGTCATTCCACTTTTCTGGGCTCACCGGTAGGTGGCGGGTTCTGTTCCGGCCGTTCCGGTTTCACGGTCACACCATCGCCGACTGAAGACGGCGGCAGATCCGGTTTAGGTGGTTCCTGGGGTTTTGATGGATCGGTGGGGGTTGCCTCCGGCGGCGCATTCATAACCTCATCAAATTCCGGGATCACCATTCCCCTTCTCACCATGATCTGATAGATCAGCTCGGAGCGGTATTCCACATACCGGCCTGTCCCTGCGGGGTCATAACGCCGCGGATTCGGCAGCACAGTAGCCAGTTTTGCCGCCTCCAGGGCGGACAGGACGGAAGCCGACTTGCCGAAATGATGCTGTGCGGCGGCTTCGATGCCAAATAACCCGTCACCCCATTCGGCGACGTTCAGATAAAGTTCAATAATCCTTTTCTTGGAAAGGTTGTCTTCGAGCCGCCAGGTCAGGATGGCCTCCTTGAGCTTCCGGACGGGATTTCTCGAAGGCGACAGAAAAAGATTTTTAGCGAGCTGCTGGCTGATGGTACTGCCGCCAGATTTGAACTTCCCTTTCTTGAAGTCTTTTTCGAGGGCTTTTTGCATCGCCTCAAAGTCAAACCCCTCATGGGACCAAAATTTGTCATCCTCCGCAATAATAACCGCCTTGATGACATAAGGAGAGATCTGGGACAACGGCACCCATCTCTGAATTATTTTTTTCTTTTTACCCTGTTTTGCCCATTCCTTTTCCCGATATTCCATGAAGGCCGTTTTCTTTGGGTTTAACTTCCGCAGTTTCGCGACATCTGGATAAACAAAATAAAATCCAATACTTAAAATAAATGCAGCGAGAACAACCAAAATGACAATGACAGACCATTTTTTAACCATGGACAGGGGCATCTCCTGTTTTATGTATTTGATATTACTAATTATATTATTATAATTGACCGTTGCGGGTGTTTTTTACTTGACACTGGTCCTATATCATGAGATTTTCTCGGTCACGAATTGCTCTTACAATATTTTTTACACATATTGTAAAAAATTTTCAAAGGGGGTTTGACTTACAAGAATCTATTTTGCGTAGTCAGACTTCGCTCTTTAGTGTGCAGCTTGTCATCCATTGTCCATTGTCAAAATCTGTGCACCGCCCCAGAAGTGGGTAACCCCCGACTCAAAACTAAGGAGGTACTTCATCATGAGACGGCAGATTTTCCTATGGATGGGACTTATCGTCCTGTTCTTATCTTTCAGCCTCAGCCACGAATGCTTTGCAAGCGAATACAAAGTCAGGCGCGGCGATACCCTGGTTAAGATCTCCAAAAAGTTCGGTGTCAGCACGCAGGCCTTGAGAGAAGCAAACGACATTCAGGGCAGCGCCATCAAACCCAAACAGATCCTGATCATCCCTGAATCCGCAAAAACCAGGAAAAGCCAATCCGTGAAACTGTCCTCCTATGTGGTCAAGAAGGGTGACAGCATTCACAGTATCTCCAAAAAGACCGGCGTCTCGGTCAGCCAGATCAGGAAGATCAATCACCTCCGCTCCAGCAGACTGAAAATCGGTCAGCATCTCGCCCTATTAAAACCTGCCGCAAGGAAGGAAGTCGCTAAAACAGAAGAGGAAAAGCTTGAGACCGTCGATATGAGCTTACTGGCGGAAGGCGAAGACCTTGAGGAAGATGAGGCCGGAACTCCCGGGGATGACGACCAGGCATCCGTTGAAAGAGATAAAGAACAGACGGCCGCACTGCTCGGCAGATGGAACAGCCCTGATGAAAGAAGACTGTTCGTCCGGGTGGCCATGGGATTCCTCGGTGCCCCATACCGCTTCGGCGGTTCGTCGGTGAGAGGTCTGGACTGTTCGGCCTTCGTCAAGAAAATCTATGAGTTATTCAATGTCAGCCTTCCCCGAACTGCCCGCGAGCAGTCCCGCGTTGGAAAGCGCGTCGCCAGAAACGAACTGGAAGAAGGGGATCTTGTGTTTTTCAACACCCGCCGCAGGGCTCTCGGACATGTGGGTATTTACATCGGCAACAATGAATTCGTCCATGCGGCCTCTGGACGCTCCAAGGCCGTGAAAATTGATACGCTGGACAAGCCCTACTACGATACGCACTTCATCAAAGCAGTCCGTCTTAAAAGCCTGGATGACGGCGCTTAGTATTTTTCACCCTTCATCATGACAAGAGACTGATCATGGGACGGTTCTATCGTCCCATTTTTTTTGAAGCCGGAAAGACAGGCCGAACAAGAGAGTTCCTTTCACTTTTTTATTGATTTATTCTCACAGCCTTTATATCCTGGCCTCTCTAATCATTGCATGATCCGCATGATATAAGTCATGGAAAAACATATTCAAAGGAGGCTCCCATGCTGAAAAGAACGTTTATACTGTTGGTTGTTTTCCTGTTATCCGTTATGATAGGTGGTTGTGTATCCAGCGGCAAATTTGAGAAAAAAGTGGCGGAAGCCGACGGTTTGAAGCAGGCATTACAGGCACTTCAGCAGAAGTACGATAAACTGACGGCGGAAAATAATGACTTGAAGGAACAGTTTAAGAAATTAAACGGTGACTTCGCCCAGTTGTCCATCCAGAAGGATAAGGTTACGGCAGACCGCGATGAACTGGATAAGGTTTTGAAATCCAAATCCGACAGCCTGTCAAAAACGATTAATGAACTGAGAGGAAAGACTGCGGCGCTGGAGATGGAAAACGCCTCCCTGAAGGAAGGAGTTGCCAACCTAAAAAAGACCAAAGAGGAAGAGGTCAAATCGGTCAGTAAAACCTATGAAAACCTGATGCAGGAGATGAAAGGTGAAATTGCCCAGGGCCAGGTGGCCATTACCGAACTCAAGGGGAAACTGACGGTAGACGTGCTCGATAAGATCCTCTTTGCATCCGGTGAATCAGAGGTCAAGCCGGAGGGACTAGCCGTATTGCAGCGGGTGATCGATATCCTTAAGAATGTCAAGGACAAGGCGATCCGCATCGAGGGTCACACGGACAATGTGAAGATCGGCGGGGCGCTTGCGAAAAAATATGCGACCAACTGGGAGCTTTCTGCAGCCAGGGCCATCAATGTGACCCGATACCTCCAGAAGCAGGGGATCGACCCTGCCCTTCTGGCCTCCGTGGCTTACGGTGAATACAAGCCCGTTGCCGACAACAGCACTTCCGAAGGACGCGCTAAAAACCGGAGAATCGCCATCATCCTGCAGCCAAAGGACTAAAAGAAGTTTCGCGACGAAGTCTTCTGATTTGAGGGGGCACAGACCACTGTGTCCCCTCGTTTTACCTTGAGAGAGGGATAGATTCCTGTTTTCGCAGGAATGACATTTTCAGAGAAGCAAGAATAATGGGCAAAACGATTACGGAAAAAATCATCGCAGCGCACCGGGTTACCGGCCGGTGCGTACCCGGTGCCGAGCTCGGCATCCGGATTGATCAGACATTGACGCAGAACGCTACCGGGGAAAGACTGCAGAAGAGGCGGTATGCCTGAGCAAAAGCTGCCCAATCTGAGAGACCTGTCCCTGGAGGAAATCGAAGATTTTATTGCCAGCCACGGCAAAGAAAAGTATCGGGCCAGGCAGATCATGAAATGGCTTTATCAGCGCCGGGCCGTTTCTTTCGAGGAGATGACCAACCTGGCAACGGATTTCAGAATGAAGCTGGCCCGCCTGGCCAGAATCGGTCAGCCGGAGATTGAGGCCGTTCAGACCTCCGGGGATACAACCAAAAAGATTCTCTTCAGGCTGGAGGATGGCCTCTTCATCGAAAGCGTCCTGATTCCCGGCAAAAGTCACTGGACTGTTTGCATCTCCACCCAGGCGGGTTGCGGCATGGGATGCCAATTCTGCCTGACCGGCCGGGACGGCTTGAAGAGAAATCTCCCGCCTTCTGAAATTACCGGCCAAATCACCATGCTCCAGCAATATCTTCCGGAAGGAGCGGATATCAAGAACATCGTCCTGATGGGCATGGGCGAACCACTGGCTAATTATCAGAATGTTCTGAAGGCCATCGAAATCATGACGTCCGATTACGGGCTGGGTTTTTCCAATCGCAAAATCACCCTCTCCACCTGCGGTCTCGCGCCGATGATCCGGCAACTCGGTAACGACATCTGCATCAACCTGGCCATTTCTCTGAATGCCCCCGACAATGAAAAAAGAAGCGAACTGATGCCCGTCAACAGAAAATATCCGCTTGAATCCATTCTGGCGGCCTGCCGCGATTATCCCATGCCGGGACGACGAATGCTCACCTTTGAGTACATTCTGATGGCCGGTGTAAACGATTCCCCGGCGGATGCCGAAAAAGTGGCCCGTCTGCTGAAAGGCGTCCGTTGCAAGCTGAATTTGATCGCATTCAACGAATACCCTGGGTCACCCTTCAAAACCCCATCCCCGGAAACGATTAAAACCTTTCAACAAATGCTGATCAAGCACCACTACACCGCCATGATCCGCACCAGTAAGGGCAGCGATATCCTGGCCGCCTGCGGCCAGCTCAGCGGCCGCAAAACTGCGACGGAAGGAGAAATAACGCCATGACCCATCCGAAACTGGTTGAAACCATGTCCAGACCGGAATTTTATCCCCATCGACCGGAGACGGTGGAACTCATCCAGACACACATCTCCTTTATCTTCATTGCCGGCGAAGATGTCTATAAAGTGAAGAAGGACGTTGATTTCGGGTTTCTCGATTTTACCAGCCTCGAGAAGAGAAAGCATCACTGTCTTGAAGAACTGCGCTTGAACCGGCGGCTGGCTCCGGAAACCTACCGCGATATCGTGGCCATCTCTGAGAATGCTGAAGGGCGCCTTTCCCTGGCGACAGGCGGTCACATCATCGAATATGCTGTCAAAATGAAGAAACTTCCGCAGGAACGGATGCTGAAAAGGCTGCTGGCGACGGGAGCGGCAGAACCGTCGATGATGGACCGGATCGCCGCCAGGCTGGTGGACTTTCACCGGAATGCCGATACGGGCGGAAAGATCGACCAGATTGGCGGTGTGGAAACCATCCGGCACAACCACGACGAAAATTTTGAACAGACGACCGCTTTTGTCGGCGTAACCCTTCCCGAATATCAATACCGTTTCATCAAGTCTTACATCTACCGATTTTTTGAACAAAAGAAGGAGCTCCTGGAAAAACGGGTGTCCGATCACAAAATCAGGGACTGCCATGGGGATCTTCACCTTGAGCACATCGTTGTGACCGATGACATCACCATCTTTGACTGTATTGAATTCAACGAACGATTCAGATTTGAGGACGTCGCCGCCGAAGTCGCCTTTCTGGCGATGGACCTGGATTACAACGGTTACCCCGATTATGCCGAACGTTTCGTGGCAGCCTATATCCGGCAGGCCGGAGATCCGGAGATCCGAACACTGCTCAATTTTTACAAATGCTACTATGCCTATGTCAGGGGTAAGGTGGTCAGCTTTCGGATTGACGACAAAGCCATCCGGCAGGAAGACCGTAATGAAGCCGTCAAGATTGCCGCGAAATATTTCGATCTCGCCTATACCTGTGCGGCCCGGTTGGAGAAACCCGCACTCATCCTGGTGGCAGGGTTGATGGGAACCGGCAAGAGTGTTCTGGCAAAGCAGATGGCCCCCCGCCTTGGAGCCGAAATCATCCGGATGGACGTGCTTCGCAAGGAATTGCTGAATCTTTCTCCCCAGGAGCGTCGTTTCGAGGATTTCGGCAGGGGAATCTATGCCGATGAGATGTCGGGAAAAACGTATGAAAAAGCCATGGAGCAGGCCAAGGCGAAGTTGAGAGAGGGAAAATCGGTTATCCTGGATGCATCATTCAAGAAGCGTAAAGACCGGAAAATGGCCCGGACCGTCGCTGAACAATGTCTCGCGGATTTCTTTGTTGTGGAGTGTGTCTGTCCCGAGGCAACCATTCAGAAACGCCTTGAGGCAAGGCTGGCAGACGGGGAAGAAGCATCGGATGGCCGCTGGGAGATCTTTCAGGCTCAGAAAAATGACTTCGAGGAAATCATCGAGATGCCCGTGCAGTCGCATCTGGTTATGGATACGGCAGCACTCACCCCGGAAGCCTGCATGCGGGCCATGATCGTGCAGATGAAAGGATTGAAACTGTAGTTATGGCTTCGTTTGTTCTCCTTTTTGTTTTTTCGCCTCGACGGCTACACTGGCCTTTTTTGCTTCCTCAATGACCAGTCGTTTTTTTGTCTCCCCGATAAAGTAGCCGACTTTATAATCCAGTCCAATGTTGGCATAATTCTTTGCAATCTCTTCAAATCGACCCAGGGCTGCCTTGTACTTGCCCGTATTAAAATAAAAATAACCGACATAGAATTCTTTTTCGGCAAGCCTTTTCCGGCACTCCAGAATATTTTTCTCCGCCAGGAACGAAAACTTACTGTTCGGAAAGCGGACCATCAGCCTTTCAAACTCTTTTTTTGCCTTGACGGTCTCTGTCTGATCCCGGTCGATCGTACCCATCTGGTTAAAATGGCACATCCCCAGTTGATACATGGCGTAGGGGAGATTTTCGTTGGTGGGATGCAGATTAACAAAGTCACCGTAGGCGATCTCTGCTTCGGCAAATTCCTCATCACTGAAATAAGAATCGGCAATACCCAACTCGGCAACAAGGGCCAGTTGGTGTAACGGATATCGCTCCTTCAGGCGCTGAAAGGATTCAATGGCTTTTTTGTAGCGGGCATCCTGATACTCTTGAGCACCCTTCTGGTACAGGGCTTCGGGTGTCGCTCTGGCCAAATTGGTGGGATGCCACCATTCGTTAATATCCTTCCACCAGCCACAGCCGGATAAGAGCAACACCATAATGAGAAGAACGGGAAGGGCTGCTTTACGGGTCATCATTTATTCTTTCCGGACTACAAACTCTTTTTAATAAATTCTTCGAGACGCTCTTTGGAAACCAAGCCGATAAGCGTATCGAAAACCTTGCCACCCTTGAAAAGCAGGAGGGTGGGTATGCCTCTGACACCGTAAGTTGCGGATGTCCTGGGATTATCATCCACATTCATTTTTGCCATCTTGACCCGGCCCTTATAGGACTCGGCCAATTCTTCCACAACCGGTCCGATCGCCTTGCAGGGACCACACCAGGGAGCCCAGAAATCAACCAGAGCGGGCTGATCCGATTTCAGAACTTCTTTTTCAAAATCAACATCATTGACGTGAATGAGAGAACTTTCTTTCTCCATATTTCAAGCCCTCCTTTTATAGTTCGGGAGTGAACTATGCCACATCAGATTGGCGCATGTCAAATCAAAATGATCCTCCTTTTGACAGATCCGCGTCAATCTGATATAAGCACACGCAAATCATTCAACTTTCCGGAGATTGTATGGGACTTCTGGGTATCATCTCGGGTACATTGACCTTGCAGGGAAAAGGTTTTTTTGCCGAGTTAAAAGAAAAAACGGTAAAAAATGAGTTCGGAGAAGCCCGGGTCCTGCTGTCCCGGAAAATTGCTTTCATTCCCAGACATGGCCGGGATCCGAAGCATCATATCCTGCCCCACCGGATCAATCATCCGGCCAATCTGAGGGCATTGAAAGACCTGGGCGTTGACGAAGTCATCGGCATCAATTCCACCGGCTCTCTGAAAAAAAAACTGAAACCTGGAACCATCGTCGTGCCCGACGACTTCATCATGCTCTACGGGGGCC
>Ga0208102_1000034_pt1 | contig 95764 bp, 92 predicted proteins | sample CryBogmetaGMA17M_FD_184549 | JGI IMG/M metagenome (GOLD analysis project Ga0208102, IMG submission 184549) | Freshwater microbial communities from Crystal Bog, Wisconsin, USA - MA17M (SPAdes) | ecosystem: Environmental > Aquatic > Freshwater > Lake | place: Crystal Bog, Wisconsin, USA...
GCCGATTTTTCGATCCGGTCGCTCACGTCCATCAGGCGGGCGTCTGAGCCCAGAGAGGATTTTAAATATTCGATGCCCTGAACAATAATTGCCAGCGGATTCTTCACTTCGTGTGCAACGCCCGCCGCGACAGCCCCTAAGGCCGCTAACTTCTCGGACTGGATCAACTGCTTCTGCGTTCTCTCTTTTTCTTCAAGGGCCGCTTTGCGGGAATTGATCAAAGACTGTGTAAAAATCCCGTAAATAATGACCAGCGCGGCGATCAGGGTGCGTGTCAAATTTTGGCCCGACGCAACGGAATCAAAGGTCCAGTAGATAGCGACCATCATCAGGGCAATCAGGATCAGGCCGTTATTTTCAATGATCTGGCGAATCCGGCTGTATTTGAGCATAGGGCTGTGTCTGTTCCTGCGTTGAATGTCGCCACCACATTGAATCGATCCCTACCGACACAAAGACTGCTTATTATAATGTTTTTACCGGATAAGTAAAACAAAAAAACCGGATAAGCGGAAATTTCTGATACTGGCAACCCGGGCGCATTCTGCAACAGGTGTAAGGCGCAGATCATCAATAAAATGGAACAAGGCGCTGTTCCTGATTAAATCAGAGGACAGCCCCTTCCATATTGCTGATCCCCGCAAAAATCTAAATTTACTTCGTGATTGACGCTTCGCTTAATTCAAGACACGACCCTTTATATTTTTCTTGCAAACATTGCAGACATTGTGTACGATGTCACACAAATAATTTAAGGAGATATTTTATGGGATCCACCGTATCCGTAAGACTTCCTGACGATTTGACAAGAAATCTTGATGAAATCGCGAAGGAAACCGAAAGGCCCCGTTCTTTTCACATCCAAAAGGCCCTTGAAGCGTACATCGAAGACTTTGCTGATCTGCGGATTGCTCTTGATCGCCTTCGCGACCCGAAAGATCTCGTTGTTTCCGGCACCGAGTTGAGGAAATCGCTTGGCATTTAATATCAAATACAAAAAGTCCGTCGAACGTGACTTGAAACATCTGAATCAAACGGATGCAGAAAGAATCCTTGATAAGATTGAAGACGAGCTTTCTGAAAGAGCGGATGCCTATCCTGTTCTGAAAGGTGAATTTGCCGGACTAAGAAAATTATGGGTCGGAGATTACCGTGTGATCTATGCCATCATTGAAAATGACTGCTTGATTCTCCGCATCGGCCACAGACGGGAAATCTACCGATAGCCGACATCATTGATCCACGCAAAATACTGAATTTACTTCGTGATTGACGCTTCGCTTCATTCAAGACCTGCCCCTGGACAGTTTTTTTATTTGTCTGTACCGCTGAAGTTTACCGCGCAGTTCTTGTTGGTATCAGCACTCACCGCCTGGTCGTATGAAATGGATAACGGCGACGAGGCGGTTGTACAAGAGGAGTTTGTATATCCATTGATGCTTCCTGAAGGACCAATGTTTCCGATGAAAGAATCTTTAACGATACCGGTGCAGCCCGTTCCATTGATTTTGAAATAGGTGGTGCTCCCACTACTTCCAAGATTGTTCCAGACGCCATAGCCACCACATGCTGCCGATTCTCTGATGAAATACATCTGAAAGTTGTTGAGGGATAATTGTTCCCTGCTCGCACTACCGGCCGCCGCTGTCCATCCGAAGAGGAATTGATTAAACTTGACATGATAAGACGGGTCTAATTCGATCGTTCGTTTCAGCGTGGGTGGGTCAGTGGTAGGATTATATGCTGCTTTGGTATTGTTAAAATCCGTATATGTCGGTATTTCAGAACAGGATGTCGAATCACTGATCGTATCGCTGTTGCATCGCTTGATCCAAGTATTGATCGTGTAAAAATATTTATTATTGGTATTTTTATCCGAAGCTCTCGTTACTTCCACGCGCACCGCATATACTTTGGTCGTAGAAAACAACCAGTTAGAGTCTCCTGAACCAAATGGCGACAAGCCTACATAATAATCATTGTTATCTGTCACATCTGTCGAGACTGCATTGATCGGGTCAGTGGCACCGCCGGCGCCATGTCTGTTGTCGTCATAGGTAAGGGAGTTTTCTCTATTGGAGCAGGCCGTTGTATTGTCACCCCAGAAAACATAAGCCATGTGATTCCTTGCGCCGTCGTTGCGACTATCGCTATTACCGGAAAAAGTGGGGTGACAATACAAATTCGACCCCGCATTTTGACGGCCATCAAACTCAATAGCTATTTTCGGTGGATTAATGCCCTTTCCCGCAGCATCCAGGTAACCGGTACAGACATTAAGATAGTTTCGTGAAGTGCACGAGTCACCTCCGTAGGCCAGCAGCTCCGGCATGCCGAAATCGCCTCCTGCGGAAGAGTTGTTGTTGTCGGCACCATTAAAGAAAGCGAAAGTAAACCCATGGGGTATATCTGCTGATTGACGCTCTAATTTAAATAGAAAATAGGTTCTGAATCCGCTTCCAAAATCACATTTCCCGTTCTGACAATTCCCGAGGGCACTGGTTCCGCCGTACCAGACGGAACCAAACTGACTGGCCTGGAATTGGCCCAGTGAAATTTGAGCTGCCGCTTGGTCGACATTGACATAACCGGCTTGTGTTTGCTTTATACTTGGCGCAAAATTGGCAAAGCTGATGTCCGCCTGGCTGCCGAACCCGGTTTTGGTGACCATGATGGTTCGTTTGGCCTCGTAGGGGGTACCTATGTTGACAATGCCCGTTGAGGTGATCGTATCACCACTGATGACCAAGCGGAATATATCTCCGTTAGACATTGTGTAATCACCACTGTTGCTGAGGCCCAGATTCTTCACCAGCGCGTAGTCCCGGCCGGCAATGGCCAACTGATAGGCCCTGTTCTGCTGATTGGCACCGAGGCCGCTAAAGGTGGCGGTGGTCGTCATGAAATAGATTCCCGTCCCGAGAACCGCAATAGCGGTCATGGCGACAACGGCGAAGAGGAGGATGTTTCCTTTCTGATTTAATCTTTTCATTTGTTCTTCCTAGTCAATCAACGTATCGCCGTCGACGGTCAGAGGCTGGTCGGCAGCCGTCCAGGCAAGCGTGTGCGATGATCCATCCGACTGAACATAGGTCATGGAGGTCGCCGAAGCGACAGAGATGGATTTAAGGGCGGAGAGCTCTTTCGAAAGCCTGGCCAGGGCAATCTGCGCCTGTTGAGCCGCGACGGTGCTTTTTTTTGCCAGCAGGTACGCATTGGCGATTTGCACCAGTCCCATGCCGGCAATGACGCTAATGATCGCTACGATCACAATGGCCGTAATCAGTTCGATCATGGTAAAACCCTTTTCGTTGAATCCTTTTTTCTTCATCAAAAAGATCTTTAATCGGACACAAACAATGCTGTCTGTGTTTCCCCGCTGTCGTTTCTTAAGGTAACTTTCAGAATTTTATTGGCGCCGCTGGCATCGTTGTCCTGGTCAACATTGTTAAGGAATTGTGTGAACCTGTTTTTCACGACATGATATTTCCCATAGGTGTTATCTTGGTCAGTGCCTTCCGCACCGACGCTGGTTTTCAACGTTGTCAGAGGACGAAGTGTCCGCAGACTGCCGCTTTCCACCCATGTAATGGTATTGTCCAAAACGGTTCCGCTATTAAATGGCCAGTTCGGCTCTGAGCCGCCACTTGTACCTGTCGCCGTCGAGCATTTATAGTAATGCCCGTTGAAGTTCGTGGGAATCACATAACTGGCAGATGTGTAAACCGTTCCGCTTCGCCATTTCGGATAGACATTGTAATCTGCCGTGATGTTCTCCATGACCTGTTGCAGGGCCGCGGAGCTCTTGAGTCGTGTAATGGATGTAACGCTTTCCGTAAAGGCCTTCCCGAAATAGGTGTATATCATGGTGGCCAGTACAGCAGTCACCGTCATGGTGATGATGATTTCAAGCAGCGTGAAGCCCTGTGCGTATCCGAATAATCGGCGCCTCATGGAATGTATCCCGTGTTCTTTGTAATCGTGATGGGGCTCGTTGTCGTCCCTTGTGAAAACATGATGGTCTGTGCCGTCGCAATCTCAGCGCCGCCGGCATCAACCGGCTTACCAAAATCATTAAAATTGAAAGTTGTACCCACACCACCCGCAATGGTGACACCCGTCGGCAGGGTATGCGTCTGAGCCGTTTCACCGGGAAGCTGTGAAGTGGCCTGGCTGTTGTTTGTATAAAGAATATAGGAGTTGTTATTGGGAATGCGAATCCCCCAGGAAACCGTATCATTCATGGCCCTGATCTGGGCATAGCGCAGGTGGGATTTCAATATTTCCATCTGGGCAATCAGGTCGTTGCTGGTTGTTGTCGGCCGGTACGCAATAACGGTGCCCACGATGGCAAGGACAATCAGCACAACAACCATCTCGATCACGGTGAATCCCCGGTGGTTGATGTGGATTTTACTGAATAGCTTCATGGCCCCAAAATATTCTGAAATGTTTAAAACATCAAGGGAATTTTCTTACAACTTTCCATTTGCATATCTTATTCCTGTAGCAGATATGCAAATGGGGGACGATCTTTCCTTGTCATTTTTTACTCACGTCCCTTTCTTTTACAACGTACCCCCGATTGGAAGAGATAACGGTACCATCTTTTTTCATGACCAGCGCCTTGTCAAATTACTTGATGTTCAAGGAAGGGTTATCATTTTTAAATTTTAAAATGGTATTGGCCAGGTTATTAAGAGACCAGTAACTCATGGGATTGTCCTTTCATGACGGCATATCGGAAAAACGCCATAATGATATTGAAATTAATTCTTGACTTTAAGAGCATAAATGTAAATATGGAATCGACAATACCATTTTGAGGCGCAATATGGAAACGATCCCCCGATTTTTTACTCCTCCTGGAGAAAGTTTCTTTCTCTTCGGTCCCCGGGGAACGGGGAAATCGACCTTCATGAAACAACGCTTTCCGGACGCCTGCTATATTGATCTGCTCGATCCCGAATTGATACGTTCATTTTCAGCGAAACCGGAGCGCTTTGTCGAGATCGTTCGCGGACAGGGGGAGCGGAAATGCTTCGTGATCGATGAAATCCAGAAGGTTCCGGAGCTGCTCACTGTCATCCACCGGCTCATCGAGGAAAAGCGCGGCTATACCTTTATCCTGACCGGTTCCAGTGCGCGAAAGCTGAAGAGGGCCGGCGTTGATCTGTTGGGAGGCCGGGCGTTGCTGCGGTCCATGCACCCTTTCCTGGCCTCAGAGCTTGGAGAACGCTTCCGTATCGAGGAGGCGCTGCAACAAGGTCTGCTTCCTCTTGTCTATTCCTCGTTAAACCCGGGTGACACATTGCGCTCCTATGCCGCCCTCTATTTGAGGGAAGAGGTCCAGATGGAAGGACTGGTGAGAAATATCGGAAATTTCTCCCGTTTTTTGGAGGCGATCAGCTTTTCCCATGCCTCCCTCCTTAACTTGAGTAACGTTGCCCGGGAATGCATGGTGGAGAGAAAAGTCGTGGAGGGATATACCGGCATCCTGGAGGATATTCTCCTCGGTTTCCGCCTGCCTGTATTTACGCGCAGGGCAAAGCGGGAACTTGCCGTGCATCCGAAATTCTACCTGTTCGATACGGGGGTTTTCAGATCCCTGCGGCCAAGGGGACCGCTTGATATGCCTGAAGAGATGGAAGGGCAGGCCCTGGAAGGGCTTGTGGCGCAGCACCTGAGGGCTTGGCTTGCCTATTCGCAGGAAAAAAGTGATCTCTATTTCTGGAGAACACGCTCAGGCGTTGAAGTCGATTTTGTCGTTTATGGACCCCAGGGATTGTGGTCGCTGGAGGTAAAAAATACAACGACGATCCGGCCGGCCGATCTGAGAGGCCTTAAATCATTCCGGGACGAGCATCGGGAGAGCAGGGCGATCTTTCTTTACCGCGGCCGTGAGCGGAGAATGGTGGGGGAGATCCTCTGCCTGCCCTGCTCCGATTTTCTTCTCAATCTCCATCCCGACAAAACGATTGAGGATGCCTGCCGTGCTTCAGGCGCCTCTTCTGCTGATTCCGCTATGTGATTCCGATGGAAACAAGGCGGCCGTCCGCTCTTTCCGCCACCAGGTAAAAAAAAGTTGACAGCACGGTTGTGCTGTCAACTCTCAAGAATCTTTCTTGCGGTGTTCGATCGTATGTTAAACTAACTGAAAATCTGAGCTTAATTAACAGCTACCGTCCAGTTAGCAGGTTCGTTCTCCGATGGTTGTGCAGTTCTGGTGAAAGTTACCTGTTTGCCTTGAAAAGTTATCGCGGTTCCACTCGCAATGACCGCACCATTACCCCAATCCGGTCCCAAGATAGTCGTAGCTGGGACGATAGCAACAGTACCGGCATCACACGTCGCCGCAGGATTCGGTGTATTCAGGTCCCCATAGAGGCCACTGCAACCCTTCAGCTTCCATGTCGCCAATGTCAGCCTTTCACGGGCGTTTAACTCGGTATTGGCACCCCCTGCTGCTTTTAGGACAGCGTCTGTTCTCATATCCATATATTTCGGAATGGCGACCGCAGCCAGAATCCCCAGAATAACGAGAACGGCGATGATCTCGATGAGGGTAAACCCCTTTTCATTTTTCAATCCTGTTTTTTTCATTTTAACTACCTCCTTTTTTAAGTGCCCTCCGGGGGACTTTCCTTCTCTGTTCTTTATTATTTTTTGGCTCTTTTTGACTAACTTCTCTGCACCGACTGTGCCATATTTATCATTCCGGTGCCCACAAAGGCCATAAAAAAAGCTATATTCTGTTAACTTATTGTTATTATTAGATATTTTAAATTATCGGCCCATCCATAAATTATATTTGAGGGGAAATTTTATAAGTGATTGAATTGAAAGGATTTTGAAAAATATCAAGAATTGAAGGATTCTCTACATTTTTTGTTGATGTTTGAGCGTCTCCACGTCGATGCCGAGCTTCTTGATGCGATGCCAGAGGCTGCGCTGATTAATACCAAGCAATTCTGCCGCCTTGACCTGAACACCGCCCGAGCGGCTCAAGGCCTCGATGATGAGACCCTTCTCGACATCGTCAAGTCGTTCATCAATAGGTCTCGAGAGGAGTGACTCCGGGTTCTGAAGAACATGATTGGGGATAACGCCGGTAACCTGATCAGGAAGTTGCGGGGGGTCAATGGAGCCCGTGTCCGTCAAAACGGCTGCCCTTTCCAGGGAGTTCTGCAGTTCCCGGACATTTCCCGGCCAGGAATAGGCCGTCAGAATCTGGAGGCTCTGGGGAGACAGCGTGACGGGATTCGCCATCTGTTCCAGGAAGTGCTGTACCAGGACAGGGATATCCTCCTTTCGTTCCCGCAGGGAGGGCAGATGAATCGAAAAGACATTGAGGCGGTAATAGAGGTCCTCCCGGAAGGTTCCCTGTTTGACCATTTCCAGGAGATTTTTGTTGGTGGCGGCGATGAAGCGCACATCGACCCGGATGGTCTGATTGCCGCCTACCCGCTCAAATTCCTTTTCCTGAAGAACACGCAGCAGCTTCGCCTGGGTGGGCAGGGGCATATCCCCGATCTCGTCGAGAAAAATCGTTCCTTCATGGGCCAGTTCGAATTTCCCGATTTTTTGAGCCGTTGCACCCGTAAAGGCCCCTTTTTCATGGCCGAAGAGTTCACTTTCCAGGAGACCTTCCGGAATGGCGACACAATTCAATTTGATAAAAGGCTTGTCCCTGCGAAAACTGTGTTCGAACAGACCCGCTGCCACCAGCTCCTTCCCCGTGCCGCTTTCTCCGGAGATCAGCACGGTGGAATCCGTCCGGGCAACCTTCAGGATCTGGGTGAAGATGCCGCGCATCACCGTGCTTTGACCCACGATGCCGGGGAATAGCTCCTTGGCCTCGACTTTACTCAGAATAGATGTAATCTGGTTAAAGACCTGGGTAAAATGCTCGATGGCGTCACGTGGTTGCGGTTCATCATCCGCGGGGGCCCTGGGATAAACGGGCAGACTTTCCGCTTTCCTGATAAACCGGATGACCGGTTCCAGGATCAGCCGGATGACCGCTAAACTTATTAAGAAAGTCACAATGAAAACAGAGGATACCCATAAGGAGAAAGTCCAGGGCGATGCACCGCCTGAATGGATATAAAGGCTGACGCGCTCTGTTAGAAGCACCCAGATCAGGGCGATCCCGCTGGCTGTGAAGGGAATCAGGATATAAAGGCTGATCTGGATCTGAACCTTCTTTTTTTTCATAAATCAATGCGTCGCCACTTTGGTTAAATCCCACATGGGCAGGAAGATGGCCAGGGCAAAAAAACCGACGACGGCGGCCAGCCCGATCACCAGAATCGGACCGATGGCGTCGGACATCCCCTTCACGGCATAGGAAACTTCATCGTCGTAATGGATGGACACCTGACGGAGCATTTCCTCCATATTGCCGGTTTCCTCCCCGATGGCAATCATGTCGATGACCATGGGGGTAAAATATTTTGCCTGGCTGAGAGGAGCGGATATCCCTTTTCCCTCCTGCATCCGCTCACGGACTTCATCAAACTCGGCGGCGATGGCCCGGTTGCCGATGGTATCGGACAATACTTTCATAGAGATCATAATGGGTACGCCGCTGGACTGCAGGATGGAGAAGATGCTGGCAAAACGGGACATGATGGCCTTGATGAACAGGGAACCGACCAGGGGAATGCGGAGGATTAATGCGTCTCTTATATATTTGCCCCGTTCCGTCTTGAGAAAGAACCTGAGCCCGAAAATCAGGAGGGCCAGCCCTCCCAGACCCAGATACCAGTATACCGCAATAAACTTGTACATGGCCATGGCGATCTGGGTCGGTAAAGGCAGATCGACACCTGCCCGGGAAAACATGACCGCAAACTTCGGAATGACAAAAGTCAACAGGACAAAGAAGGCGATACCCAGTGCGACGGTCACCATCAACGGATACTGGAGGGCAGACTTGATGTCGGATTTGATTTTTTCCTCATGTTCGATGATATAGATCAGCCGATCCATGACTTCCGGCACGCTGCCGCTGACCTCTCCGGCATTCACCAGGCTGCAATAGAGGGGAGAGAAGATATGGCTGTTTTTTTCCATCGCGGCATGCAGGGTGGATCCCTCCTTGATGCTCCGGGTCATACTGGTGATCGCCCGTTTCAGAGCCGGATTTTTCGTCTGGGACTCTAAAACCTGTAGCAGTCTCATCAAGGGAACCCCGGCATGCAGCATGGAGCGGAACTGCTTGGTAAAGAGGATCAGATCTGTCGTCGGCACATGATCCGTTATTTTCCGAAATCTGGCCCGCCATGGCGATTGGGAAGCTGCCTTTTGCGCTTTGATGTGCGAAGGAATATATCCCCTCGTAAACAGGAGATCGGCAGCCAGGTCGACCGAGTCGGCCTCGATGACACCGGAGACGGTCGTACCGATTGCGTTGATGGCTTTGTAGGAGAAATTAGGCATTACGATCTCACATCATGACGGCGGTCGCAGCTTCTTCAAGGGTGGTAATCCCCAGCAGGACCTTGCTGGCCGCGTCTTCCTGAAGGGTTCGCAATCGCCCGCTTTTTTTCGCTTCCCAGGTTATTTCCTGGGCCGGCCGTCTTTCCAGAATCATGTGCTGTATCATTTCATCGTTAATCAGAACCTCGAATATGCCGGTTCGCCCCTTATAACCCGTATTCATGCATTGATTGCACCCTTTACCGCGCTGGAATTTAGCATCTTCAGCGCCGTCGAGCCCTACCGCTTGCAGCGCCTCTTTCGGTGGTTGGTAGTCTTCTCTACAGTAGGGGCAGATGGTTCGCACCAGACGCTGGGCAAAAGAGGCCAAAAGCACCGAAGAGATCAGGAAGGGTTCAACATTCATATCAATGAACCGGCTGATGGCGCCTGCCGCGTCATTCGTATGAACCGTGCTTAAGAGTCGGTGTCCGGTCTGTGCGGCCTGAACAGCGACGGCTGCCGTTTCGGGATCGCGGATCTCTCCCAACATGATGATGTCCGGATCCTGGCGGAGAATCGTCCGGAGACCGCTGGCGAATGTCATCCCCGCCTTGCGATTGAGTTGAACTTGCCGGATATTGTCAATCCGGTATTCCACCGGATCTTCGAGAGTCATGATGTTGCTGTCCGGACGGTTCAATTCATTCAGAATGGCATAAATACTGGTACTCTTCCCGCTGCCCGTCGGACCGGTGCTTAATATCATCCCGTAGGGCCTATTGATGATGGACCGGATCTTGTTGATATCCGATGCGATCATGCCGAGCCCATCCAGTGTATAGACGCTGCCGCTGGTGTCCAAGAGCCGGAGAACGAGATTCTCTCCATAAATCGTGGGAATGGAAGATACCCGGACATTGATTTCTTTTCTGTCCATCTTCAGGGTGAAACGCCCGTCCTGTGTCGCTCTCGATATGGTGATATCCATGTTGGCCAGTATTTTGATCCGGGCCACGATTGCTAAAAAACTGGATTTGCGGGGTGCCGGCACATCATGGAGCTTGCCGTCCATGCGAAACCGGATCTGAACGCTATTTTGCTGGGGACTGATGTGAATATCACTGGCCCCTTCACGGACAGCTTGGCTAAAAATCGTATTGACCAGGCGGATCACCGGCGCTTCCCCGGCCATATCCTGCAGAGAGGCAACCTGGACATCCTCATCCTGTTCGTTGCTTTTTTCCACCCGGGCGTCAATCTCCAAGTCTTCCAGAGCCGTGCCCAAGCCTGACTGGATGCCATAAAGATTGCTGATCAACTGATTGATTTCCCGCTCCGTGCCCACCGAAGGTTCCACCTCGCAATTGGTCATCCTTTCAATCGTGTCGAGGGCATGGATATCCAGCGGGTCGGCGGTGGCGATGGTTAAAAGACGGCCCTTTTTTCGTATCGGTGCGATCTGATACTTCTGGGCATACTCAATGGGAATGAGCTGGGCCAGGCTGGGGTCTAAGGGATATTTATCGGGATTATATTTGTCGATATTTAACTGCTTACTGAGTGTTTCAACCAGGTTATATTCGCCGATGAGACCCTTGCGGACAAGATACTGCCCCAGTTTCAAATTAACCCTGTTCTGATCCTGGAGTGCCTGCTTGAGCAGTTCATCCGTCAGCAGATTGGCCTTGATCAGCATGTCCCCTAATTTCTTTTTAACTTTCATATCTCCTCGGGATCAGAAACCCAATCAACGGGTATAAAAAACCGTATCTTGATCTAAATTTTTTAACACTCTTGCTCCGGAGGCAAGAACCATCGGCAGATGGGCGATACTTCTGGCAGCCGACGCCTCATCCGGATAACCATCTTTCAGGGTAATACTAAATACCACACCCTGACGAGGATTCCAATAGGGAAGAAAACGCAGCGAGGGTAAGGTCGGCTGATAGGCCTTGTATAACTCGTAGGTTTCTTCGAGATTTTTTGAGGCGACAAGCTGTACCCAGTATTTGTCGGCGGGTAGCGGACTTCTTTTCACAGGAAGCGCCGGCAGATGAATGGTCTCCCCCGCTTTCACCCTGCCGAGATTTTTAATGTGCGGATTTGCACGGGCCACGGATCTGAAGATATTTTGATCACATTCTCCGTAGAAGTTGGACAGCATCCACCAGATGGTTCTCCCATTTTTCAGGACCAGTTTCCCCAGATTATCTGGTTCCGGATAGCGGGCCGTTACCTGTGCATCCGTTTCTTTTTTGACCGCAGGGGTGCTTTTTTTTACAAGCTCGGTATAGAGAACCCAGGTCTTGCCGTCGGCGGACCGTACGGCCCGGCCCTGACTGACAACAGTTGCCATTTCGTGAATGGTCTTCACACCCAGTCCGGTCTGCTTGTTGAATTCCGCCACCTTCCTCACCGCCATGGCGTCCATCTCCGCCACTTTCCGCGCCGCTTCCTCGGCAGTTTTCGACGCGTCATACCAGACCAGGAAATCCTGAATCGGCTGGGTGATGATCAAGGTCATGGCGACGAGGAAAACCATCAAAATCCCCGGAACCCATCGGAGCAACCATGCTTTGGATAATGGACCGGCTGATGCAAGCCGGTGGGCACAGGAACGAACCAGGAACCAGCCTGCTTTTTTCCGGTTCTGGATAATCAGCGCCAGAATAACCTGATGGCAGAGGGTAACGATTTTCCGGGGATAACCGCCGGTCGCCCGATATACGGCCAGCAATCCCAAGGAGGTGAATAACGCTGGAATATTTCCCGGCGTACCGGCCTGGACAAGGCGAAATTGAATCATATCCCGGGTTTCCTGAAAATTCAGAGGCTCCAGTACATAAAGCAGGTTCACCCGGTCCGCAAAATTTTCAATACGGTCCAGAATCTGTTGAAATTCCTTCTGAGCAAAAATGACGATCTGCAGCAGCTTGTTTTCGTTGGTTTCGAAATTGAGAAACTCCCGTAGAATTTCCAGGCAGAAATCGGGCAGTTTCTGCCCCTCGTCAACGATAAGAACAACGATCTTCTTTTCATCGACTCCCTTTTTCAGCAGGTAGTTTTTGATATTTTCCTTGAGTTGCCACTCGCTTGTTTCGGTATCGCCTGTTTCCTGCTTTTTCTGTTTTTCGGTGATGCCGAAACTCAGGGCCACCGTGGATAAAAATTCCAGGGGGGTGGTGAAAGCCGGATCCATCAGCAAGTGCGTTTCCACAGGATCGGCATCCTCGTTCGTCGTGGCGAAGTGAAGGATCAGATGACGGCACAGGGTCGTTTTGCCCGTCCCGACATGACCGATCACCACATTGAGTCCCCGGCGGAGACGGATGGCGAGCTCCAGCTTCTGCAGACAGCGGACATGCTTGGGGGATTGAAAGAAAAACTCGGGCTCGGGTGAATTAGAGAAGGGCTCCCGGATAAGATTCAATATTTTGAAATATTTCATACTTCACGTTAATTCTATTTCACCGGTTCTTTTTCCGATGGGGCCTTTTCGACCGGCTTGTCCGTCGTCGTCGGGACTGCCGCAATCCCCTGCGGTGGCAGGATGGTCGGCGTGATGAAGATGAGGACTTCCTCCATGGACTCGCCTGTCCCACTTGATTTGAAGAGCCAGCCCAGTCCGGGAATATTCTTCAGCCAGGGGATGCCGCTTTCCGTACCGTCTGTCCGCTGCTTGGTTAACCCGGAGATCACGATGGTTTCACCGTCTTTAACAATCAGGGTGGTTTTGGTCTCTTTCTTGATAATATAGGGGTTTCCCAGGACGTTTCGGGTATTGTCCACCTCGTTCTTCTTGACCAGGATTTCCATCTTCAGATTTTTTTCACCGATCACGTGAGGCTTGATCTCCAGCCGGAGGACGGCATCCTCAAATTTTACATCCTGTGTGGTACCCGTGGTAGAGGAGGAGGTGGATACGTAAGGAACCCTTTCACCGTTTTCCGTATAGGCCATCTGATTATCCAGGGTCGTGATGGAAGGGCTGGACAGGATATTGATCTTGTTGTCCTGCTGGAGGGCACTTAATTGCAGCTCTAGTACATTGCCGCCAATGGTCCCAAAGATCAGACCCAGAGACCCTGCGCCAGCCGCCGTCAACCCCGCGGCAGGAAAGTTGACACCGAATCCCTGACCTGTGAGACCCGGGGATCCGGTAGTGGGCGTATATTTGCCGCCGATCGGATCCGTCGGTGCAGTTCCTGCCGCTGTTGTCCCGCCGGGCGTAACATAGACATTCCGGCCCCCAACAACACCCTTATAGGCGCCGCCCCACTGGATGCCCAGATTACGCGCCGTATCCTTCGTCGCTTCCACGATATTGGCCTTGATCAGGATCTGGTAGGTGGGTTTGTCGATTTTCTCGATAATGGTCATCATCTGGTCTAAATCCTGCCGGATGGCGGAAATGATCAGGGAATTGCTGTGCTCATCGACTTTGATCGACCCGATGGGCTTACCATCTTTATCCTTTGTCAAGAAATCCTTGAGATTGTCTGAGATGTCTTTCGGTTTGCCGTATTCAATGGGGACAACGATCGTCATTAACTGTTCCATTGATCTGCCGCTAACCTCATTAGATCTGCGCTTGAGATCCCGCTCTTGATCTTCCATGGACATGACCCGGATGATATTGCCTTCCCATTCATAAGTCAGTCCCTGGTTACGTAAAATGCTTTTGAAGGCTTGGTCCCAAGGCACCGCCTTGAACTCGACGCTTACATCGCCCTTCACTTCGTTTTTGATCAGAATATTCAACCCCGACGCGAGAGCCAGAGCCCGGAGAACTGCCTTCACATCCGCCTGACGCATTTTGAGGCTGACCTCTTTGGTCGGGAGGCGCCTGACCGCGGTAACAGGTTTTTCCTCGTTCCTGGCGTTCCCGCTTTTTGAAATGATATCCTGTACATCAAGCGTACGCGATTTGGCCACCGGGGAATGACCTTTTGACGTTTGTTCCATGGTTTGCCATTTTTCAAAGAAGGGGTCTTTTTTCATAGGACTTTCACCGGCACATCCGGCCAGGTTCATGACCCCAAAGAAGGCACAGAACATCCAGCAAAGGTTGATCCTGTTTTTCCTGTTATTCAAGGCCTTTCCTCCATAAAATTTTAATCCTGCAAGAGAACATCAAAAAAACGCCTACTCTCCTTATTGAAGATAATAATCTTGGAAGGATGGATCTTCTTCAGAATATAGCCCTCGACGTCTAATGCATCACCCACGCCATATTCGATTCCGTTGATGATGGCAATTTGTTTGTTGCCCAGCGCGACATAGCCTGTGTAATTGAACTGGTTTTTCTGTGCTGAGGCGCCCCCTGCCTGTGCCGGATCCTTCGTAACGGCCCAGTCCTTATAAGTATTTCTCTCGTAGAATGGATCCCTTGCCCAGCCTGCCTCAGCCCGCTTGATCATGTAAGCATCCACTGGCGAGGGTGTATCCTTTCCTATCGCTACGGTCATCTCGCTGATGAATGTATTGAGTTCCGTGATGTTCTTTCCCGTATCGACGGTAACCGGCTTTTTGCCCTTTGCAAAAAATAATTCGTATGCAGCGAACAGGATCACCACCCCCATGACACCTAAGATAATCATTTGTCTTGTCGTCAACTTTGGCATGATGAATTCTTTACCATGACTTTAATTCAGCGCCAGCCAGATCTTCATCTTGAATTCCATGATATCCGGATTTTGCTGTATTTCAATTTCTTCGATGCGCTCAAAATAGGGTAATTCCCCGAGACCGGTTAAATATTTACGAAAGCTGAAAAAATCTCCCCGGACGACGGCATGAACCAGCAGATATCGGGGCTGATTTGCCAGGGAGCTGACGTCCGGGTCCACCGATAGGGTATCCATCGCGGCATTTTTTGCGATTCTTCCAAAGGTGGAAGGAACCATGCTGATTAAATCTCTGGAAAGTTTGTTCCTTTCCGGTGTGGGCAGTACACTGACCGTGCCGGTCTGGCTTTTCGCCTTCAGGGATTGGTAAATGGGCTGCAGACTCTTTTGTTCATCAATCTGAAACTGCAGGTCTCTGGTTTTCCTGTCCAGGGCGGCTGAATACCGTTGCGTCGGGATGATCCCGGCGATGATAAAGAGCAGTAATCCTGACAGACAGGTCAGGTAGATGATAACGGTTCGGCGATTAATTAATTTCAATGCGTTTAAAGGCATAATCATTTTTAAAGGATTTTCATGTTCATCGTAAAACGCAGAACATCTCTTTTCTTGATGCGTTCAACGCTGTTTTTTTGTATGGATATTTGCCGGAATAGCGGCGAAGCCTGTAAATTCATGATATAGCCGGCCAAAGAGGATTCGAGCGTCCGGCGATCTCCGAAAATAACGCCATCCACGACCAGATTGCCCATTTTCCCACCGGCCGGTTCTTTTTGCATTTCCTTCGCAGGCTCCTTCTTTTCTCCCGACGCGGATTCTTTACCCGCCTCCTTCGGCGTTTCCTTAGCTTTGTCCGTTACTTTATCCGGCAGAATCGTTCCGAAATCGGCCTTGAGATTGATCAGGCGGATATGGGTAGGAGTAAGCGCGGAAAGTTCACCGAGAACCGCCATGCTGCGGTATCTTTCACTGTAAGACCTGGAGGTGTATTTCTGCTGTTTGGCTTTGACCGCCAACTGAAGGATATCGCTCTTATTTACGTTTGGCTGAAACTGGGTGAGTTGCTTTTGCAGGCGGCTCATGTCGGACTTTTTTATGCTGCTGACGCTAAGCTCATACAGAAAAACACCCACGGATAGGATTGCGACTGTAGCAAGAAGCGCAAAAGCGCCAACCTTGATGAGGGTACTTTTCGTTTGAAGCTGTTTGTCTTTATAGGTAAACAGGAGGTTCGGCGTATGGGTCTTGCTGGAAAGGGCCATCCCTAGAGCCGGTGTCAAAGCGACCCTTTCTGAAAGGCTTTCTGTACGGACGCTCCCGTCGATGCCGGATAGATTGTGATCAAAGGGATTCAGGACCTCGCTTTCAATCCCCAGTTGTTCACCCACGTAAGCGATCAGGGGCTGGTAAATGTTCATGGCGGTGGTGACAAAAATCTTGCTCATCGGAGCCTGGTTATAATATTCAAAGGTTCGATCGATCTGTCTGGCAAGCCTTTCCAGGGCGGGCAGAATAATCTGGAATTTTTCTTTTTCGGTCAGGAGATACCCGGCATCCTGCTCTTTTAAAGCTTTAGAATCCGGGCTGAGACTGAAAAGGACTTTCCTGGCCTGCTCCATGCCAATAGCGGGTGTTTTTTCTTTTGCTGCATCCGTTGTTCCCTGGTTTTGTTCAAGAAGAAATTCCGACAGGGATTCGACCATACTGTTGATGCCGGCCTTGATGCCGCGGGTCATGACCAGAGTCCCTTTGGAATAGATATCGATACGGGAAAAATCATTACCGATGAACAGACTGGCCACGGTTCCATCCAGCGCCGGCATCCATCCGGTTCTGAATATATTCTGGACGGCAAAGGGGACAATGGAGATGCCCGTCAGAGGTAACCCGATTTTTGAAAAAATATTTTTTATTTCTTCGATTTCCCGATTCGGCGCGGTGTAAGCCATGACGAACCATTTGGGAACACCCTGATCGGTGATCTCTTCCAGAATTTTTATATCCAGCAGGGTTTCATTTTCATTAAAGGGGGCTTCTTTTTTTATGGACCAGAAAACAAAATTTTCAATCTCGTTTTTCGCGACCTTCGGTATCCGGATATGACGAACGTTGACATTTGCTGCCGACATGATCGCCCAGATATTGACCTTTTGATAAAATCCGCAAAACCGGGTAATTTCGTTTTTCAGAAAATTAAGGAATTCGGGCGTTCCCTTTCGCGCCAGACGGTTCAGGGGAATGCTTTGATAGTCTAATAATTGCCAATTTTTATCAGAAGATCTTGTCGTTTTGACCAATCGCAGAAAATCGTGGCCGATATCGATACCGACCAAGATGCTTTTCTGCAGGGACACCTTCCCGGCGAAAGCCAGCTTGATTTTTTTAGGCGGTGAGGGAAGGGGTGTTTTGTCCGCTAGGGCCGCCGGCTGGGACGCTTTCTTTTTTCCCCGAATAATATCAAGGAGTTTTTCGGTGGATGTGATGTCGTTCATAGGAACCGGCGCCTTACTCCTTAACCCCTTAAAAGGGAATCCGCAGAATTTTAATTTTCATGAATTCCTTTCAAGATAGGCTACTTATATAGCATAAATTCGTAATTAATCAAATCATTTTTCAAGTTTAGCGACTTCTGCGCTCTGGGTGGAGGGCAGGATCGAGAAGCACAGAAAAATGGATGCCCTCCGGGAAGGCGAACGCTGCGGTTTGAAACTCAATCGCCTGTTGTGGTATGATCATAAAGCGTGATATTATCAAAACAGAATCGAAAAGGAGATGGTCGATGCTTACCTTTACGCCGGAAGCGTGTCAATATGCCCTTCATAGTGGAGGGGTCCTGTATCTGGAATACCTTACCGTCCAAGGGTGCTGCATTCCCTATCAGCCCGGGCCGTCCGTCCGGTTCGGCAACCCCCACGATCCCCGGAACTATAGGCAGGAGACGATAGAAGGGGTGACCGTTTTCGTGCCCCAGGCACTGCCGGAAGTCCCGCTGCGGATTAACCTCAATGCCTTTATGGGATTCAAGCGACTGGTGGTCGAAGGCTGGCGCCATGCCTGATCAACGCTGCCGCTATTGAACTCTTCAGAGAGGCATTTTATGGACAAACCGTTTTTTGCATTCTGGAGTGTATCATCCGCGCAGGCGCTGGAGCAGCTCGCAACGCATCCGGAAGGATTAACGGACGACGAAGCCCGGCAGCGGCTGGCGCGTTATGGCGCCAATTTTCTCAAACCGCCCGGCCGTTCTGATACGCTCACCCTTCTGCTGTCTCAATTCAAGAACCCTATCGTTCTGACCCTGCTTGCTGCAGCAGGGCTTTCCCTCTTCCTTCAGGATTCCACCGATGCGGTGATCATCCTGGTGATCGTGCTGGTCAGCGGTCTGCTTGGTTTCTGGCAGGAAAGAGGGGCTGCCGATGCTGTTGAGAAGCTTCTGGCCATTGTGAAAATCAAGGCGACGGTGCTTCGGGATGGAGAAACCAAAGATATTCCCCTGGAGGAGGTGGTTCCCGGAGATGTCGTCACTCTCAATGCCGGGGATGCTGTTCCCGCAGACTCCCTGATTCTGGATTCAAAAGATCTCTTTGTCGATGAGGCAACCCTGACGGGCGAAACCTATCCTGTGGAAAAAACGGTCGGTCCCTTGCCGGTGGAAACGCCGCTCAGCGGACGGACCAACAGCCTGTTCATGGGAACCCACGTGATCAGCGGCAGCGCCACTGCCGCCGTCGTTTTCACAGGGAAAGAGGCGGAATTCGGCAAAATCTCGGAGCGGCTGAAATTACGGCCCCAGGAAACGGAATTTGAGAGGGGCGTGGCCCGGTTCGGGTATTTTCTGATGGAAGTGACGCTGGCCTTGGTCATGGCAATCTTTGTCATTAATGTCTATTTTCACCGTCCCGTTTTAGAGGCTTTTCTCTTTTCCCTGGCCCTGGCGGTGGGGCTGACGCCGCAACTGCTGCCTGCCATCATCAGTATCAATCTGGCTCATGGCGCGAAAGCCATGGCACGCAACAAAGTGATTGTGAAACGGCTTGCCGCCATTGAAAACTTCGGAAGCATGGACGTACTCTGTTCCGACAAGACGGGCACCCTGACAGAAGGAACGGTGCGCCTGCATGCCGCCCTGGATGTGGAAGGCCGTCCCAGCGATGAGGTCTTTTTCCATGCTTACCTGAATGCCTTTTACGAGTCAGGATTTACAAATCCCATCGATGAAGCGATCCGGTCCTATCGCCAGCCCGATCTGTCCGGTTACCAAAAGTTAAATGAAGTTCCCTATGATTTTAACCGCAAACGGCTGAGTGTCCTGGTGTCCAAGGGAAATACCCGTCTGATGGTGACCAAGGGTCCGCTGACCAACATCATGGATGTCTGTTCTTCGGCGAAAACACCGGAAGGAACCATCGTGGATATGGCCGGGGTGCGTGAAAAAATTAAAGGACAATTTGAAAAACTCAGTGGTGAAGGCTTCCGCGTCCTGGGGATTGCCTTCCGGGAGATGGATCAGGAAACGGCCATCGGCAAGGATCAGGAAGCGGGGATGACCTTTTCGGGACTGCTGGTTTTCTTCGACCCGCCCAAGGCAAATATTGTGGAGACGATTGGTGGTCTGAAACAACTGGGCATTTCATTGAAGATCATTACGGGGGACAACCGTCTGGTAGCCGCCACCGTCAGCGAAAAGGTGGGGATCGCTCATGCCAATATGCTCACCGGTCCGGAGTTGTACCAGATGAGTGATGGAGCCCTTTTGAATCAAGTGGACCGCGTCGATGTCTTTTCTGAAATCGAACCCAACCAGAAAGAGCGGATCATTCTGGCCCTGAAAAAGGCGGGTCATGTGGTGGGTTATATGGGCGACGGCATTAATGATGCCTCCGCCCTCCATGCGGCGGACGTGGGTATTTCCGTGGATACGGCCGTAGATGTGGCCAAGGAATCCGCGGATATTGTTCTCCTTGAAAAAGATCTGGCTGTTCTGGTGCAGGGGGTCCGGGAAGGCAGGACCACTTTTGCCAATACCTTGAAGTATGTCTTCATGGCCACCAGCGCTAATTTCGGAAACATGTTCAGCATGGCCGGGGCATCCCTTTTCCTTCCCTTTCTGCCCCTGCTGCCCAAGCAGATTCTGCTGACCAATCTGATGACGGATTTTCCTGAGATGACCATCGCTGCCGATAACGTCGACCCGGAATTGGTCGACCGACCCCGCCGCTGGAATATCGCCTTCATCCGTAAATTTATGCTCACCTTTGGCCTGGTCAGTTCCGTTTTTGATTACCTGACATTCGGCGTCCTGCTGCTGATTCTCCATGCCACACCGGCTCAATTTCAAACGGGCTGGTTTATGGAGTCCGTGATTTCGGCTTCGGTCATTGTGCTGGTCATTCGCAGCCGGAGGCCCTTCTTCAAGAGCAGGCCGGGCCGGTATCTGCTCATGGCCACGCTCATCGTTGCCGGTGTTACCCTGATTTTCCCTTTTACCCCGCTGGGCCGGATATTCGGGTTTGTTCCGCTGCCCCTGTCATTTCTCGTGATTATGCTGGCCATTGTGGCGCTCTATATGGTGACCACAGAGGTGGTCAAAAAGATTTTTTATCAAAAAGTGAAATTCTGAGCCCTGATCAACTTGATGATCTGATCGCCACCGGTGACAAACTGGCCCTGGTCAGTTGGGAAAAGGACGGGGAGGTTTGCTGTTTTACCCTGATCAAGGTGGAAGGGTTGACGGAAATGGTTAAGGGTATGCTTGGACCGGTCATGAAAGAGATGATATAATATCAATGAATGAGAGACGATGGGAGTGTTGATCATGAAAGAGGAGATTGTCAAAAAGGTTGTCAGAGAGAGTTATGCACAAATCGCTCAGGCGGGTGGCCCCTGCTGTCTGCCTGCTAACTCCTGCTGCGGAGGCGTGGATATGGCAGCGGAGATCAGTAAGAAAATCGGTTATGCCGATAAAGACCTGAAATCGGTTCCCGAAGGGGCCAATCTGGGGCTGGGATGCGGCAATCCTCTGGCCCTGGCTTCTTTGAAGGAGGGGGAAACCGTTCTCGATCTTGGCGCCGGCGCCGGATTTGACTGTTTTCTGGCGGCCAACCAGGTCGGAAAAACGGGGAAAGTCATCGGAGTGGACATGACGCCGGAAATGGTCCAGAAGGCGCGGGAAAATGCCGGAAAGGGCGGCTATGGGAATGTCGAATTCCGCCTGGGGGAAATAGAGAATCTGCCGGTTGCCGATCAGGTCGTGGATGCTGTTATTTCCAACTGTGTCATCAACCTGGCGCCGGACAAGGGAAGGGTTTTCCGGGAGGCCTTCCGGGTGCTGAAACCGGGTGGCCGGCTGATGGTTTCCGACATTGTTTTGCGCAGGCCGCTGCCAGATTTCATCATGAATTCCATCGCGGCCTATGTGGGCTGTATGTCCGGGGCCGTAATGAGAGATGAGTATCTCCGCGTGATTGAGCAGGCAGGTTTCCGGGACGTCCGGATCATGGAAGAATCCCTGTTCCCCATTGAGTGTATGGCCAATGACCCCACGGCTCAGGCGATCGTCGCTCATCTGGACATGGCGCCGGAAAAAATCATGGAAGCGGTTGAGGGAACAATCTCCAGCATCAAGGTTCATGCGGTGAAACCGGAGTAATCATTTTTAGATCGGAACTGAATGATGGCGCAGAAAAAAATCCTGGTCGTAGACGATGAGAAAGACATTGTCGAACTGATTTCCTATAACCTTGAACAGGAAGGCTTTGCTGTCATCAAGGCCTATGATGGACAGATGGCTTGGGAAAGGGTGAAAACTGCAAAACCGGACCTGGTGGTTCTCGATCTGATGATCCCGGGCATTCATGGTTTAGAGGTTTGCAAATTGATCCGGCGCGATGCCACAACACAAAACCTGCCCATCATCATGCTGACCGCAAAGTCCGATCAGGTTGATAAAATTCTGGGGCTGGAGTTAGGCGCAGACGACTATATCACGAAACCATTCAACGTCCGGGAACTCATCGCCCGGATCCGTGCCGTACTGCGCCGTTATGAAGGCCGGCAGCAGAAAGAGCTCTCCGAAACCTTTGCCTTTCAGGGACTTTCTGTAAATTTTGGATCCTGCACCGTCGCGGTGGACGGGAAAAAGGTCGATCTGAGTTCCCGGGAATTCAAGCTCCTCAAGTTCTTTACGGAGCACCCGGGCCGGGTTTACAGTCGCGATCAACTGCTGGATTATGTCTGGGGAGACGAGGCCTTCGTTGAACCCCGGACGGTTGACGTCCACATCAGCCGTCTCCGGGCATCGATTGAAAAAGACAAGGAAAAACCGCAATATATTCTGACAGTGCGCGGGCTCGGCTATAAATTTGCCGATCTGACATAGGCAACATTTCAACAAATCTTCACGATTCCGTCATCAAATTGTAACAATTCTCCTTTATCTTGTGGAAAAAAAAGAGGAGGTTCAGAGAAATGAGCAAGTATTTAAAACAACTTATGTTGATTGCGTTGTGTCTGTTATTTGGCGCCGGCGCGGCCTTTGCGGAAACAATCGTCATCAAGGGTTCGACGACTGTGCTTCCGATCGCCCAAGCGACTTTGGAAGCTTATATGAAGGCGAATCCGGGTGTCAATATTTCCCTGTCCGGAGGTGGGTCCGGCGATGGGATCAAAGCCCTGATCGATAAATCGACGAACATTGCCAATTCATCACGGGAAATCAAGGCGAATGAAGTGGCACTGGCCAAATCAAAGGGCGTAAATCCCGTTACCACCGTTGTTGCGATCGATGGGATTGTTCCGATTGTCCATCCGAAAAACAAAGTCAAGAACCTGAGCATCGACCAGTTGAGCCAGATTTATCAGGGTAAAATCACAAACTGGAAAGAAGTCGGCGGGGATGACCTGCAGATTGTGGTCGTCTCCCGAGACAGCAGCTCCGGAACCTTTGAGGCATGGGCCGAAATGGTTCTCAACAAGGCCAAGGTGACGCCCAGGGCCCAGATGCAGGCATCTAGCGGTGCCATCGTGCAGGCGGTCTCAAAAAACAAATACGCGATTGGCTATATCGGGTTGGGCTATGTGAACAAATCGATCAAGGCTTTGACGGTCAACAATATCCAGGCCTCTGCAAAAACCGCCATTTCCAAGGCATATCCAATTGCCAGGGATTTGTATATGTACACCAACGGGCAGCCGGCAGGTGAAGTGGCCAAATTTATAAAATTCGTGCTGAGTCCTGCGGGACAGAAACTGGTCGCGAAGGAAGGATTCGTTCCATTGCCAGTGGCAAAAGAGACATCGAAGAAGGGAAAGAAATAATCTCCGCAGTTGCATCGTCATTCCCCGGAAAACAAATTTTCAAAGGGTCTCCAGGGGAGGTCAGCGTGTTCAAAATTAAATCCATCAGGTGAACTGTGACCAGACATTTCAGGGAAATCATTATTAGAAATCTTTTTGCCTGTTTTGCATTCTTTTCCGTGCTCATCTTGGGATTGATTGTGATCTTCCTGTTCCGGGAAGGGATTCCCATTTTTCAGCAGATATCGGTGTTCAAATTCATCTTTGGTTCTGCCTGGTATCCCACCTATGATCCCCCGGAATACGGGATCTGGCCCCTGATTGTGGGTTCTTTAGTCGTTACATTCTTTGCCTGTCTCATCGCCGTACCCCTGGGAGTCCTTTCCGCCATCTATATCTCGGAGATCGCTCCCGGCGCCATCAAAGAGTACTTGAAATCCATTATTGAACTTTTAGCCGGACTTCCTTCCGTTGTGCTCGGGTTTTTCGGCATGGTGATTGTAGCCCCGTGGCTTCAGGAAACCTTTGATCTGCCGACAGGTCTGAATATCATCAACGCCTCGGTCATGCTGGCGATTATGGCCATTCCTACCATATCGAGCATCTCCGAAGACGCTATTTACGCCGTTCCCCGGGAGTTTAAGGAAGCCTCCTATGCCCTGGGGGCGACGAAATATGAAACGATTATCAAGGTTATTATTCCCGCGGCGCTGTCCGGTATTTCCACAGCGGTTATTCTGGGTATGGCCAGGGCGATTGGCGAAACCATGGTCGTGCTCATGGTTGCCGGGGGTGCTGCGGCCATTCCGCAGAGTATCTTTGATTCGGTCCGTCCCATGCCGGCGAGCATTGCCGCAGAAATGGGCGAAGCTCCCTTTGGAAGCGGGCATTATCACGCTTTGTTTGCCACGGGGATCGTTTTGTTTTTTGTGACGCTGGCCTTTAATCTGATTGCCGATTATTTTTCCAATAAATTCAAGGAAGTAGGATCGGGAACGCTGTGAAAGTTGAAAACCAGAAATCCTACATCAAATGGCGTTATTTTAAACAGACCATTTTCTTCGGTGTGGTGCGCCTGTCGGCGCTGATCATTACCGCTGCACTCATAGGAATTCTAACCTATATCTTTTTTCATGGCTTCCGGGCCATCAGTTGGGATTTTCTGACCCTGCCACCAACAGATTCCATGACGGCGGGCGGGATCATGCCGGCGATTGTCGGCACCCTGTATCTGACCATCGGGGCTATTTCCGTAGCCCTGCCCCTGGGGGTCGTTTCGGCGATCTACCTGACGGAATATGCAAAACAGGGACGCTGGATTCGCATCATCCGCATCGGGGTCAATTGCCTGGCCGGTGTGCCTTCCGTGGTTTTCGGGCTTTTTGGTCTTGGTTTCTTTGTTGTTTTCCTGAAATTCGGATCCAGTATCCTTGCCGGGTCTCTGACCCTGGGAATCCTGATTTTGCCGACGGTTATCGGCGCTTCGGAAGAGGCGCTGAAGTCAGTGCCTCAGACATTCCGGGAAGCTTCCCTGGCTCTGGGTGTCTCCAAATGGAGCACCATCGCCCGGATTGTCCTGCCGTCGGCGCTGCCGGGCATTCTGACCGGATCGATCCTCGGAGTTGGCCGCGCCGCTGGGGAAACAGCGCCGATCATGTTTACGGCGGCGGCCTTCTTTACGGCATCCCTCCCTAAATCAATCTTTGACGAGGTTATGGCCCTGCCTTATCATATCTATGTCCTGGCAACCGCCGGAACACATATCGAACAGACAAGGTCTCTCCAGTATGGGACCGTGTTGGTTCTGGTCGGCCTGGTACTGGGCATCGATCTGATTGCGATCTTAATCAGAAGTTCCATGAGAAGGAAAAAAAGGTGGTAATCGTGGAAAAGAACGTGATAATAAAAACAAGAAATGTGGATTTTTTTTACGGTTCGTTCCGGGCACTGACTGACGTCACCATGGATTTTGAACAAAACCGCGTCACCGCCCTGATCGGACCCTCCGGTTGCGGGAAATCGACCCTGCTCAGAGTGCTCAACCGGATGAATGACCTGATCGACGGTACCCGGGTCGAAGGAGAAATCCTCTTTGAGGGGAAGAACATCTACGCCCCGGACGTTGACCCGGTCGAGATTCGCCGGCGCATCGGCATGGTTTTCCAGAAACCAAATCCATTTCCGAAATCCATATTCAACAACATCACCTACGCACCGAAGCTGTCGGGAATTAAAAGCAAGAGGGATCTGGAAACCCTCGTTGAAGGAAGTCTAAAGCAGGCTGTCTTGTGGGATGAGGTCAAGGATATCCTGGATCACTCCGCCATGACCCTGTCCGGAGGCCAGCAGCAGCGACTCTGTATTGCCAGAGCGCTGGCCATGAAACCCGATATCCTGCTGATGGACGAACCGACATCAGCGCTGGATCCTATCTCCACCGCGAAGATCGAAGAACTCATCGACGAGTTGAAGAAGCAATATACGATTATCATCGTGACCCATAACATGCAGCAGGCGGCGCGCGTTTCGGAGCATACAGGATTTTTTTATATAGGGAAACTGATCGAGTTCAACACCACAGAAAAGATTTTCACCAATCCGGACGTCAAACAGACGGAAGAATATATTACCGGGCGGTTCGGTTAAAAAGGGGCGAATCAATGGAAGAGAAACGGCATACCAGCAGGGAATATGAACGGGAACTCCAGGAAATCAAGAACGGGCTTCTTTACCTGGGCGCCATGACAGAGCGGGCTATTGACCGGGGCGTCAAAGCCCTCCTGGAGCGTGATTCCGACTTGGCCAGGCAGGTCATCTGCGATGACGATCAGATCGACAAGATCGATGTGGAAATCGAGGAAAAATGTATCCGCCTGCTGGCATTGCGACAGCCGGCGGCTCGCGATCTGCGCTTCATTACGACGGCCATCAAAATCAACGGCCACCTGGAACGCATTGGGGATATGGCGTCCAATATCGCTGAAAAGGCAATTATTCTCAACGAGGTGCCGCAAATCAAGCCCTACATCGATCTTCCCCGGATGGCGGACATCGCCCGATCCATGATCAAAGAAAGCCTGGATGCCCTGGTTCATGAGAATGTTGAACTGGCGAAAAAGGTCCGCGAAGAAGATGATACAATCGACCAGCTGAACGAACAGATTTTCAGAGAGCTTTTGACCTTTATGCTGGAAGACCCCCGGAAAATTCATGCGTCGTTGTATATTATGCAGATATCCAAAAGCCTGGAACGGATTTCCGACCACGCGGCCGGTATTGCCGATATGGTGGTCTACATGGTAACGGGGAAGAGCGTCCGGCATAAATCATCCTGCGAGTCCAAAGAATGACGACCCGTCTTTTTTACAAGCTGTTTGGGACCTATCTGGTCATTGCCGTGCTGGCCGTGGTCCTTGCCGGTTTTTTCATCGAGCGGGAGCTCAAGACAGGTTTGACCCGATGGATTGAGGAGGACCTGATGGCAGAGACACAGATCATTGCGTTGATGCCAGAAAGGGAGATTGAAAAACAATCTCAGACCCTGGCGGAGCGATCCCGTGCGCGGGTGACGTTGATTGATGCCAGGGGTTTGGTGACGTTGGATTCGAACCGTCAAACAAAGGATTTGGACAATCATCTGAACCGCTCTGAGATCCAGGAATCCCGTGTAAAAGGGAAAGGCACAGCCACTCGTTACAGCCAGACGCTCAAGATGGATATGCTCTATGTGGCCCTGCCGCTGTATGAAGGTTCACATCTCAAGGGTTACCTTCGTCTGTCGCGCCCCATGCTGGAGGTTGACCGGTCGGTCGATAAGCTCCGATTTTCCATCTTTCAGGTTTTGCTTCTGATCATTATTTTATCCATGATTGTGGCGTTTATTTTTTCCATGAAAGTGATTTCCCCCATACAGGAAATTGAGGCCTTTACGGATAAAATTCGAAGGGGAGACGTTTCGGGAATGCTGATGATTGATTCCCGGGATGAAATTGGACAGCTATCTAAGAATATTAACGACATGGTGGCTGAACTTCAGGAAAGAATCAGGGTGGCCAATGAGGAAAAATGGAAGCTCCGCGCCGCCTTCGCCAGTATGGCCGAAGGGGTCATGGTCCTGGACAGTCAGAACCGGATCGAGGGTCTCAACAAAGGCATGGCCGAGATGATCGGCCGTGAATATGCTGATATCGTAGGAAAAACGCCCATGGAGGCCTTCCGGAATATTGCATTGCAGGACGCCTTGAATCGCTTCCGGCAAGCGGGAGAGATCGTTTTAGAGGAAATCACTCTGGGCGATGAAAATCCCATGATCCTCGATGTGAATATTTCCTCCGTTAAGAGCCTGCCCGGGCAGGACCCCAAAACCATGATCGTCTTTCACAATGTGACGCGCCTGAAAAAGCTCGAGCAGGTCCGGGCTGATTTTGTGGCCAATGTGACTCATGAAATCAAGACGCCTCTGACGGCCATTATCGGATTTGTGGAAACGCTCCAGCAGGGAGCCATCGATGACCGTGTAAAAGCGCAGAAATTTCTTCTGACCATTCATGAAAACGCCCAGCGTCTGAACCGGCTGGTCGATGATCTGCTGACCCTTTCCAGTATTGAGCTGGGCGAGACAAAGCTTCATCTGGAAGGACTTGCCCTCGATGATGTCTTCGAAACGGCTTTGACATTAATCAGCCCCAGGGCTGCTTTGAAAAATATAAGGATTCAGAGAGAGGTTCAACCGGGATTACCCAGGGTCTGCGCTGATCGGGACAGGCTGGTGCAGATCCTGGTTAATGTTCTGGATAATGCCGTGAAATTCACCCCCGAGGGGGGCAGCGTATCCATCACGGCATCCCCTGAGGTTCAGGAGTCTATCGTTATCAAAATCACCGATACCGGCATCGGGATCTCAAAGAGCGAACTCCCCAGACTGGGCGAGCGGTTCTATCGCATCGATAAAACGCGGTCCCGGGAAATGGGTGGCACCGGCCTGGGCTTATCGATCGTAAAACATCTCATGAAAGCTCATGAGGGATCGATGGAAATTGAAAGCACACTGGGCAAAGGCACGACGGTTTCTCTTCGCTTTCCGGTTCTTAAGAAAATATCATAGAGGCGCCGTTACTTTAAGCTCGCCTTTTTATTGTTTAAGATTTTAAATCTCAAAGAGCTCCCGCGGGCTTTTCGTTAGGATCTCATTGCCATTCTCTCCGATGAGGATCATATCTTCCAGCTTGACGACCCCCACGTCGCTGTCCATCATGTGCATGTCCAGGGCGATCACGTAGTTTTCGCCCACCGGAGAATGGTCATACTCGGAAGGGATGGGCGGTTCATTCAGCTCCAGTCCGATTCCGTGGCCGATCAGGCGGGAAATCTTTCCCCTGCCGAAACTCTGGAACTGACCTTCCCTTCCCAACGTCTTTGCCTTTTCCACGGCCATCCGGTAGATGTCGCTGCACTTCATGCCCGGTCTCATTTGTGTAATGAGATGATCCGCGATGGCTTTCAAGTCCCCATACATAGCCCTGGCCGGTTCGGTGGCTTGACCGAGGCAGTAGGTCCTGGTCTGATCCGCATGGTACCCATCGACCAGCGTGGGAATATCGACGATGACCAGATCGCCTTTTGCGATTTTCCTTAGGGAAGGTCCTGCCGGCACCGATGAACTCAGCCCCACACCGGTGATCGTGTAAACGACGCCGCTGATTTTGAAGAGGTTGGGGCCGGAGGTGATGGGGCCGCGGCTCATGAAGAAGTCCGGTTGCCGGATAAAAAAGATCCCCTCATGACCGGCCAGGCGATGGGCATTTTCTACAGCGGCAGCCAGCTCCAGTTCGGTCATGCCGTCCTTTAACGTCGCCAGGACGGCCTCGTGTCCCTGATGGATGGCCTTACAGGCCTTTCTGATTTTATCGATTTCCGAGGGATCTTTGGTTTTCCTCTGTTCCAGAATGAGGGGTGAGATATTGACAAAATCAACATCGGGAAAGGCCTTCCGGAAATGTCCGAATTGCTCGACCGTCAGAACATCCAGCTCGGCGCCGATCCGTTGCGGTCCGCTTTTTTCTCTGGCGAATATTTTTTTGCCGATATTCTCCAGGCGGCGCTCTTCCTCGATTTTTTCTCTGTCGATGAATACGTCCTGAAGGGCAAAGTCAAAGCCGCTTCTTACGAAAAGCCGGAAATTCTCGGGCCATACGGCCAGGTAGGACGGTTGCGCCGTGCCCGTGTAATAGAGAATATCCCGTGAGTAGGCGAGCAGGGCGCAGGCCAGATTTCTTTCCATCAGCTTGCTCTGTAACACTTTAATACGATCCTGCGGTTTCATAAGTCACCTCCGATGATATCAGTTAAACAATAATAATGCTGAATGCTTTTGAACATGGTTCGCAAGCGGTAAAGCCATTTTACATGGTATTCCACCCTATCCATCCTATCAAATTTTCTCAGGCTCAGAAATCGAAAAGCCTATGGGCGGATCACCTTTTCTTGAAGCTGTTTCCAGGTATTTTCCGAATACCAGATGTCGACAAACTCGAGAATGGATGCCTTTTCCCGTTGCATCATCTCTTCTGCGATCGATTGCCGTAGGAGCTTCTTGATGCTTCTGAAGGCGGTGCTGTCCTGCGAGGCGTATTCCCGGGCCTTTTTCATCGCTTCGGTCTCCAGATCATCTCTTGTGGTCATCTGATCGATCAGCCCCAGTTGCAGGGCCTCCTCTGCCGAATACATGGCTCCGCTGAGAATGGCCTTTTCCGCTTGTTTCTGTCCCAGCCACAGTTTCATCATTTCCACACTTCCCGCAAACACAGAGGAGGCAAATTTAATTTCATTAAGCGAGAGCTTCGCATTTCCCGGGACCATGATCCGGTAATCGCAAGCGATGGCCAGCATGCACCCGCCGGCGATCGTATGACCATTTAGGGCAGCGACAACCGGTTTGGGATAGAGAAAGATATCCGTATAAAGACCGGTGAATTTCGTCAGGTAGCGGACAAAAGATTCCCTCGTATAATGCAGGAATTCCGGAATATCAAAACCGAAAGTGAAAAATTTGCCTTCGCCGGTCAGGATGATTGCCCTCACACCCGGATCATAAGAAAGTCCCCGGAAACATTCGGTTAATTCTTCGACGACCTTTTCATTGATGGCGTTGACTTTTCCCCTGTTTAGCGCGATTCTGCCGATGCCTTCATTCACTGTTAATCTTACAAAATCCATGGCGTCCCTCCTAAATGTGGATTTTTTCATCTTCATACACCACTGCCGATTTCACAACGTGATCACTTTGCCATGTTAATACTTTTTTAACTGGTTAAGACAGGGTAAAACGGCGTGAGCCTGAAGGATTCCATACGAGAGGGGATGCGAAGATGAACATACTTAGAGGATGGGTGTGATTTTCTCAGGGGTTGGGTATGGATTGATTGGGGGATGGGTGTTCAGTCAGCCTTTGCCTTTCTTTGCCATATTTGAAGGATTTTAATGGCTTTATCTTCAGGTAGGATACGCAGGCCCCGCTCATAGTTGGACAGGGTCTGCCGGCTGATGTCTAGGGCATGTGCCAGTTCGTCCTGGTGCAGATAGTAATCGGTCCTGAATTGCCGTATCAGGCGTGGGTTGTCGATTAAATCCCCGGCACATCTGGGCATGGGAACCGCCGTGATTTGAGGTCTGCCCTGTTCTTTTGGCGACTTTTGCCCGTGGTGAGAGATCCCTGTTGATTTTTCACGGATGGACCAGATTTTATCTGACAGTGTGACGGTTATCGGGATCTCAAGCCATTTCTTGAAATATCCTTTGATGCGGCTCGGGGGCTCGGTGATATCGGCATCGGAAATGACGCCGATTTCCGCAAGCCGGTCTAGGCCTTTGAAAAAGGCGTCCACTGTATAGCCGGGATTGCGCCAATGGATCTCCTCACCGCAGAAATCCAGAATGGTATTGGGTGTGGCACGGGCTGGCCGTCCCTTTTTCCCGGCAATGACGCCCACCATCGTCCAGTAGGTGCCCAGTTTCTTGGTAAAGGCCTCGTGATAGGGATTGAGTGCCAATAGCGACCGGCTGTAATAACCGATCCAGCGCAGGCCATCCGGGTTTAGAAAGTGCGATAGCGCCTGACCGCAGCGAAAGCGCAACGCTGTCCATGTTTCTTGCCCCTGTTTATATTCGATATCCACGATGTCCAGTAGCCGGTCAGGGATCTGTTTGCCGTAGGTGACGCTGCCTCCGCCTGCATAATCCCGCCAGGTCATGGTCAGACAGAGATCGGCCAGCCTCAAAATTTCCTTCTTGAAATCGTCATGGAGCTTCTGGGCGCTGCCGTGACGGAGGTTGACGCCACGGAACTGGGCAATTTCGTCTAGACTGATCCTGGCGATATCACGGGCCGGGTCTCGCAATTTGGCAATACGTGCCATGAGGATAAGGAAGACATCGGCCGTCTCAACGGACATGCCCTGAACGGCTGCCCTCAGACTGCCGGAATAGATGAAGGCGGGGCGGGGCGTATAATATATTGCCTTCGAAAGATTAAAGCGACTCCCGAAATCGGGTGGCGGCTTGAAGAAAAGCGTTACTCTGCCGTCGCGGGCATCGTAGCGATAGTATGGTCGCCCGGAGGAATCAGGAAGCCAGTGGTTCCTGGGGCCACCGGCGTAAAGGGCACGAAGGGCGGCCATAATGACCGGATTGGTTGGAATAGGTAATTCCAGCTTTTTGATTGTGGATTTTTTCTCTAATTCAAAAGTAGCGGGATGTTTTTCCATCGGCAGTGATAGCCTTTTTTGATGACGGTTGAACGATAATCTATTGATCCCATCCGCCGGTCGTTTTCAGCCCGGTGACAATCTCTCTGCTATTTCTTCCGCAGCCGGGTCACGGAGAAGAACGCCTGGTCAAAGAGCAGGACCTGAAGGCTCATCAGCAGAAGGCTGAGATCCCTAAGAAGATAAAACCAGTTGATGGAACCCCCACTGGCGGCTGTTGAAAAACATCCGCAGGCAATATCAAGGCCCCGGATCAGATTGATGGTCAATGCGCCGGCGAAAATACTAAAAAGCGCTGTAGCGATGAGAGCGCCACCTGTTGCTCCGATGCCCAGCAGGAGACTCCCTCCAATAATAACCTCCAGCCAGGGAAGCAGGATTGCTGCAACATTGATCAAACCATCCGGCAGCAGTTTGTAATTGTAAATGGAAAGGGCAAAACCCATCGGATCGACGATTTTGGCGATGCCGGCATAGAGGAAAAGACTGCCGAGAATGACCCGGAAAGCCAGGGACAGAACCGGTGATGAGCAGAAAGCCATGATTTTTGTTTTCATGGGTTCCCCTTTTCTATAGGGTAACCGGCCTCCCGCCAACGGCTCCAGCCATTGATGAGAACTTTCACTGATGAAATACCCTGTTTTTCGAGAGCCTTTGCGAGGTCCACACCCAGGTGACATTCCGCGCCATCGCAATAGGCAATGATCTGTCTGCTACCGGCACGTTTGCGAATTTCAGAGACCTGCTTTCCTGCGTCCGGGGGTTCGATCAGGACAGCGCCGGCAAGATGACCCTCCTTAAAACTCCAGGGATCGCGGGCATCCAGAAAGAAAGCGCGATTATCGCGGTACAGTGCGAAAGCTTCCGACAGGCTGATGTCGGCAACACCCTGCAGCGATTGGGTCGTCACGGATAATGTTGTCCAGGACCCCACCCAGGGAATTTTGTCCGACCGGACGGCCTGAAATGAAACCCCCAGCGCCAGGCTGATGATCGCGAGCAAGGCAGCCTGCTTCACACCTGCTGCGAAACGCTCTTGAAACACTTTCTGCTTTGACATGGTTTGAATATTCAGGATTGCCGCTTCCTTCCAGTAGGGTGGCTTTTCTTCCGGCGCCGTGATCTCTCTTTGCCGCCTTATGACATTGCCCTCCTGAAAAGTCAACGCCGTTCCGAAACCTTCAGGTCGTTGAAAGTTCAACGCAATCCATTCTCAGAGCGGGATTTTGGGCAATGATACAGGTCATTGCGAAGAAATCATAAAAAAGAATTTGACAAGGGAGAAATAAGTGTCTATATATACCCCCAGGGGGTATATTGTGGACGAACATCGGAAAAGTGTCTTAAACCGCCTGCGGCGAATTGAAGGGCAAATTCGGGGACTGGAGCGAATGGTCGAAAAAGAGGCCCCCTGTGCTGATGTCCTCACGCAGTTGTCCGCGGCGACGGCCGCCATGAAAAAAACAGGGATTGCCATCATCCAGGCCAATATGAGGCGCTGTATCGACGAAACGACCCAGGACCCGGATAGGACTCTGGATGATTTTCAGAAGGCGCTGACTCGGTACATTGGAATGTCATAGAAGGAGAACGTCATGGAATTGTCCAAAATACCGCAAATCAGCCGCCGGTCTTTTCTGAAGGCTTCTGCGGGTGCTGCAGCTTTATCAGGGCTTGCCCTGCCGAATACAGCCCATGCCAGAGAAGAAGACCGATTGGCTACGCTGATTGATCTCAGCCTTTGCGACGGATGTTCCGACAGGGAGATGCCGGCGTGCGTCTCTACCTGCAAGGCGCTCAACAAGGACAAAATTCCCAAAATTTCCGAACCCATTCCTGTGCCATGGCCAAGAAAAATTATAGAAGACTGGTCCAAGAAGAAGGATGTCGTCAATCGGCTCACATCCTATAATTTTATTTATATCCATAAAGCCGATATGGAATGGAACGGGCAGAAGAAGACCTTATTCGTCCCGAGACGCTGCATGCATTGCGATAATCCGGCCTGTGCGACAATCTGTCCATTCTCGGCGAACCATAAACAACCAAACGGTGCGGTGGTCATCGATCAGGATCTGTGCTTCGGCGGCGCCAAATGCAAGACCGTCTGCCCTTGGGAAATCCCGCAGCGGCAGTCCGGCGTCGGCATCTACCTTCATGTTCTGCCGACCCTCATGGGAAACGGCGTCATGTACAAATGCGACCTCTGCAACGATCGTCTTCGCGAGGGGAAACTGCCGGGATGTGTTGAGGCATGCCCCCGGAAGGCCCTGCTCATCGGCCCGAAAAAGGAGATGGATGCCCTTGCTGAGGAACGGGCGAAGCAGATGAATGGTTACATCTACGGTAGAAAAGAAAATGGCGGTACGTCAACGTTTTACGTCTCTCCGGTACCTTTCGATCTCATTAACGGAACGATGAAAAAGAAACCCGGCCAACCGGATATGCAACCCGGTGTCAAACGGCGAATGGCCGCTACGGATCCTCTGGGGAAAGCAGTCCTGGCGGTGCCAGCCCTTGGAATCGCCGTTGGTGCGGCCGGGGCTTTTAAGTGGCTTGCTCAACGAAAGGCAGATGTTAAGGGAAAGGAAAAAGACAATGGCTGAGAGGATCATCAGAGAAAAAGGGCTGGTCATCCGCCACAGCGCCGTGGAATTGATCGAACACTGGGTCATAGCCATTTCGGGGTTGATCCTCGCGCTGTCGGGGTTCTTTGAGATGCCTACGGCCAACCGCTATTACATCACCTCCCTGCCGGGGTTTTCCTGGGCGGGTGATTTTTTTGTTTCCCTGAACGTTCACTATGCAGCGTCGGTCCTGTTTATTGCAGCGGCGCTTTTTCATCTGATTTACCATGGAATGCGTGGCGACAAAGGAATGATTCCGCAAAAGGGGGATTTCAAGACGTCAGTTGCCGTCATCAAGAACTTTTTCGGCAAAGGGGAAGAACCGCCTTTTCATAAATATCTGCCCGAACAGCGCCTGGCCTACATCGGAATGGCCTTTATCATCGCCATGCTGATCCTTTCAGGGCTGGTGAAGACCTATAAAAACATCTATGCGCCGGATATGTCGTTGACGGTTGTCCTGACGGCCACCTGGATCCACAACATTTTCTTTGTGTTTTTTATTCTCGCTTTCCTGGGGCACATGGCGGCCATTATCCTGAAGCCGAACCAGCCTATGGTACGGGGGATCCTGACTGGCGCCGTCCGTTTGGACTATGCCCGGCATCGCCATCCTCTATGGCTGGAGGATATAGAAAAAATGGAGGTATTTCTCATACCTTTAGAACAGACGCCACTTGCTGAAATACCTCATGCGATAGAAGAAACAGAGATCAGCCCAGTCGTTGAGACAGGCAAAGAAACGGTCAATCAGGACTAAAATAGAGAGTTCGAAAATATCGAGACATTAGTATGACCATGGAAAGGAAAGGAGGGAATAAGGATGATGAAATGTAACATTGGCAAAACAGATAGAATGTTCAGGATCATATTGGGGGTCATTATTATCCTGGCGGGCGTCTATTTTCAAAGCTGGTGGGGCGCCGTTGGTGTTGTTTTTATTGTGACCGGTTTTATCAGATGGTGCCCGGCGTATATCCCGTTTGGATTTTCTACATGCGAACCCGATAAAAAATAACAAGAAAGGATTTTTGGAAGTGGCGTTGCTTATTCAGGACGGTTTTGAGGCCAACGAAGGCCTGATTTATTATCTGAAACCAATTAACAAGTAATGAGGAGGTTTTTATGAGAAAAATGAGATGGTTGAAAATGGTCATGGTCATTATCCTGCTGTTGCTGCCGTTGACGGTCATGGCGAGGGACATCGATCCCATTGTATCCACGGACTGGCTGGAGAAGAATCTGAAGAATTCGAAGATGGTCATCGTGGATTTGCGCAAGGTAGAGGAGTACAAAGCAGGCCACATCCCGGGTGCGGTCAATGTATTTTACGGGTCCTGGGCCATCAAGAAGGGAGAATTGCTTAACGAGCTGCCGCCTTTGGAGGATCTGACGGACGTCATCGGCAGTGCAGGGATTAATAAAAAATCATGGGTCGTTCTGGTCGGCAAGACAGAAAAAGTTCCCGATCAGTTCGATATGACCCGTGTTGCCTGGACATTGAAGTTCGCCGGTGTGGAAAATTCGGCTATCCTCAATGGCGGACAGGACCAGTGGGTCAAGGAAAAGAGGTCTCTGTCTCAGGACATGGTGAAGGCGAAAGCGAAGCCCTATAAGGCCGGATGGAACAAAAATCTCTTTGTGGATAAGGCCTTTGTGATTGCCAAACTGGGCACGACTACAGTAGTGGACACGCGCGGACCAAACTTTTATGCAGGGAAAGAAAAGCTCCCCTTTGTGGCGAACACTGGCCGGATAAAAGGATCCGTTAATCTTCCTGTGGGCCTACTTTATACGAAAGAAGGTCTGTACAAGGACAAGGCAGAAGTTGCAGCATTGGCCACCAAGGCAGTGGGAAGTGACATGGAAAAAGAGCTCATTCTTTATTGTGACACAGGCAAGACCTGCACCTCCTGGGCCTTCGTGATGACGGAAATACTGGGATACAAGGATGTGAAGATTTACGACGGATCCTTCATGGAATGGGTGAAAGATCCGAATGCCCCTATGGAACCTTGACAGAACAGAGAAATAAAAAGTCAGCCCTTGCTTATGATTTGAGGGAAAGGGTGATGCCTTGATTGCATCACCCTTTCCCATGTTTATAGAATGCCCAATTCTTTCCCAAGTTCTTTGAACTGCTTTGGAAATTCAGGCTGGAAATTAAGATAAACAGGCACAGGATAGGATGCACCGACTTTTTTCCCCGCCTCCTGAAGATCCTGAACCAATGCCATGAGGCATCGACCCGGCAGTGCAAAGACCATTTCATCGTCCTGGGTCATGGAAAAAACGCGGTCTCCCGTCCCAGGGATAGCGATACGCGGCACCTGATCCTTAAATGGGGCCAGGAGATATTCGGTGCATTCAACTTTTCCTCCAAAGTTTCCCTTCACGCGTTGACCTTCCCGATAAGTCCAGGCGTGAACCAGTCGCATGAGCTGAGCCGGATTTCCGTAAAAGGCAACCGTATCCGGTTCAAAAGTCGCCCTTTGTAAAGGTGAAAGCAAAATGGCTTCATACTCATCTTTCTCCGCCCGTGTGATCGAGGCAGCCTCCTTTCGCCCAACGTCCTCGCTTTTCGAGTAACTTCCTTCACAAAAGAGCTTTCCCAGAGAAGCAGCCGAATCCGTTGAGGTGCTGAAACCGAAGGCAATGGCCGCGGGAACGCAGATGATATCGTCCTTTGTCAGACCTACCGTCCATCCATAAATCCGGGCCATCGTGACGGCCTGGCAGATGGCGACCTTTTTCCCGAGGACCACGGAGGGTTGACGGGTTTTCTCGGGGAAATCTTTTTTGTCCTTCAAGAACTTCACCGCGACGGGGAAAGTCTTGAGCCTCAAGGTGTTCCTTATAAAATCACTTGCTTCCATAAAATTCTGACCTGCCATCATGATCCCCTCCCTTTCTGTCAATAATTAAAGAGTACAGGCTAAGGACAATCTGATCCTCTGCTCATTTCTAATTTGCGCATCTTATATAGACAGTTTTATTTCAGATTAGCAAATAGAAATGTTGAATATTGATATCCGGAACACACCCATACTTTGGAGGCGACCTTGGCGATCTGCTTCTTTCCGTAAAGTCGCATTTTACCCATTCATAAGGCATTTCAATCGGCAATCTACAATTAAGAAAAAATTTGGCTGTTGCCAAAGCAGCAATGGTGGTTATGCCATGAGCCGCCGAGCCCATTGTTTATGATTGAAGCGGGTTATGAACTGTGGAAGAGATCTTCGGGCATCGCTCGCAGAGATCATGGAGCGTTGAATCGAAAGAATCTCTGAAAGCAGTATAGGGTTTACTCCACCACATGACGGGAATCGATTCGTCAGCAACATTGCCGAAGGTGAAACGCCGGTACACAGACTCATGTCCTCCTGCCACATGGAATGTTCCTGAGGCAGGAATATTCGCGAATACGCAGGGTGAAACGGCGCCGTCTGCAGACACAAACAGAGCTCGCTCGGCATTCTCCATACAGATCCGGTTTCCCTTTGCAGGGGAGACCAGATGGTAATGGATACGGAGCCCTGCTCGTTCTCCATCCCCTACCAGTTGATCCAGCAGGGATTTCAGTTCCTGGTATTCGCTCTCATCCTTCGGTACGAGGCAATCCTCCCGGAGTTTTTTATTTGGGACGAAATCTAATGTACTGATGATCACATGCTGTATCCCGATTCCCGCAAGCACAGGGACGATCTTGCCAATATCGGGCAGGTGTGAACGGAGCAGCAGATAGGCTACATTGATTATCGGTTTCTTGGTCTGATGGGCTTTTTTCTCGGCAACGAGATCGGCAATGGCCTGAAGAATCCTGCTGAAGTCTGTTCCTTCGCGCACCCTGTTGTTTTCTTTGCCGATACCGGTCAGGGAGAACGCAACATGGTCGATGCCGCTCTCGACGAGCCTGCTGATCGCCGGACGGTCGAACATCATTCCGTTTGTGGTCGTACCCACCTTGCAACCGGCTTTCTTTACGCTGGCTACTATTTCAAAGAATTGCTTGTGCAGCAGCGGTTCGCCCCATCCCTGCAAATGGACCATCTTCGTCTTGGCCAAAACGGGCAGCAGCCTCTCGAAGGTATCGAGAGAAAGATCCCTGTTTTCCCAGTTCGAACGGTAGACGGTCCTGGGGCAGTACGTGCAGGCAGCGTTACACCGCGAGGTGAGCTCAAGCTGTATCCAGTCAAGCCACGGCATTCGTTCGAGCGCCCACCATTTGGTGAAACGATCGACTAAAGTATGTTGCCACGCTGCTGTCGTCATCCGCTGTTTCACCCCTTGTCCTATAGAAGGGGAGATGCCGAAAAAGAATGCATCTTCCTAAAAAAAATCAGCTCAATGAAAATGTGCTGACCATCCAGCCCTTAATCTCATCGCGGATACGCCGGAAACCCGCAAGGATGGACTCTTCCGATCCGGTCAGCGCGGAGGGATCTTCAAAACTTTGATGGATCTTTTGCGCGCCTCCAGGAAAGATCGGGCAGGTCTCTTTTGCGTGATCGCAGACGGTTATGACCATGTCTATGGGATGACCCGCAAATTCATCCACGTTTTTCGAGCGATGCAGAGAGATATCCATGCCTATTTCTGCCATCACCCTGACAGCGTATGGGTGGACTCTGCCGGGTTCTGTTCCGGCGCTGAAAACCTCGTACCGGTCGCCGGCCAGGGATCTCAGTAAACCCTCTGCCATCTGGGAACGTGCGGCATTGTGTGTGCAGATAAACAGGACTTTTTTCTTCATGTGGTCGCCTTTTTTCATCCGAGAAGGGTGTAAATTTTATACGGCGTCATGACGAGCATTCGCCTTTCGTTTACTGATCATTAATCTTGATAAAAAGACGCCTGATTCAGAATATTTCATGATCAGGTGAAATGGAAATTCTTTTGCCTCAGTCCTTCGCGGGCAAGGCGGTCATGGCTGATTGTTCGGCCTGCAAAGCAGATTTTATCGTTTCCTTGACCAGATCCAGAGCCTCCCGGTCAAGATCTGAACTCATCTTTTTTTCAACGCCAAATTCCGTCAGAATAAAGTGGTTTATCACCGGGGTCTCGACGTGCTCGATGATTTTTTTGGCGCAGGCAATCGGACATCCGTCGAGGACGAGCATGTCTTCCGCGTCCTTGACGGAACGCACAAACCCGGCAAGGTGGGCGGCAATGCCGGCCAGGCAGAACCGCCGGCCGTAACCTTCATTGCTCAATTCCACGGCGATCTGGTTGGTCATCTGTCCTACATTTGACGCCCCGGCGCACCAGATGATCATCCGGTTGCTTCCTTCCGCACAACAGGTATCGGCCATAAGATTCCTCCTTTACTTCAGATAATTGCATTAAAAAGATATCCCACCATGATGATGGCAACCGTCATAATGGCAGCAAAGATGACCAGCAACTTGACTTTCAGTACTTTTCTTAAAATGACCATTTCGGGAAAAGAAATAGCCGTAATCGCCATCATGAAGGCCAGGACCGTTCCCAGCGGCATCCCCTTGCCCATCAGAGCCTGAACGATAGGAATCGTACCGGCAGCGTTGGAGTAAAGGGGAATAGCGATCAGGACGGCCAAAGGCACCGCCAGGGGATTGTCACGGCCGGCATATTTGGCCACAAAATCGATAGGGGCATAGCCATGAATGACGGCCCCAACACCGATACCCAGGATGACGTAAAGAGTCACCCGCTTCAGGATGTCCTCGGTGTGAAAGCGAGCTTGTTCGAAGCGGTCCTTCCAGGTCAGTTCCGGTATCTTCACCTCTCCCATCCGGATCTCCCAGACGTAGTCCTCTACCATCTTTTCCACGGCGGGGATCCGGCCCAGGATGAATCCCGCCGTGATCGCCACAACCATGCCCGTGCCGATATAGATCAGGGCAATCTTGGCGCCGAAGAGTCCCCAGAGCAATACCAGGGCCACTTCATTGATCATGGGCGAGGCGATCAGAAAAGAGAGGGTCACTCCCAGCGGGACACCTGCTTCCAGGAAACCGATGAAGACGGGTACTGCCGAACAGGAGCAAAAAGGCGTGACGATGCCCAGCAGGGACGCCAGAATGTTTCCGACGAATTCCGATTTTCGGGCCAGAAGGTTTTTGACTTTTTCCGGGGGGAAGAAGCTGCGGATGATGGAGACGATATAGATGATCACCGTCAGCATCAGGATAATCTTGATGGTGTCGTAGATGAAGAAATTGACGGCATCGGCCAGATGGGTGCCCGCCGTCATCTTGAAAATACTGTAGGTCAGCCAGTCGGCAAAAGCCTTGATCATGATGCATACATCCTTAATTTGTTCTAAAAATATTTTTTCCTGAACGTCAGAGCCACGTTGACGAGGAGGATCAGAATCGGCACCTCCAGAAGCGGTCCGATCACCGTGGCGAAGGCCTGGCTAGAGCCAATGCCGAAGATGGCGATGGCTACTGCGATGGCCAGCTCAAAATCGTTGCTTGCCGCCGTGAAGGAGACGGCTGCCGTCTGGGGATACGTGGCGTTCATTTTCATGGCGATAAAGAACGTAACGAACCACATGAAAAAGAAGTAGATTGTCATGGGAATGGCGATGATCAGGACATCCAGGGGTGATGCGATGATCTTGTTTCCCTGGGTGGCGAACATGACGATAATGGTGAACAGGAGGGCCACCAGCGTGACGGGGGCAATCTTCGGGATCAGCGCCTGCTCCAGCCAGGCCTTTCCTTTTGCGGCGATAACGGCGTACCGGGTGATGACCCCAGCCAGGAAGGGGATGCCCAGAAAGATGAAGACCGTCTTGGCTGCTTCCCACATGGAAATATGAACATTGACTCCCTTGACGAGGCCGAAGGCATTGAGGGCAATGGTTACGAACAGGTAGATGTAAACCGCATAGAACAGGACCTGGAAAACAGCATTCAGGGCCACAAGACCAACGGCTACTTCCCGGTCTCCTTCCGACAGCTCGTTCCAGACGATGACCATGGCGATGCAACGGGCCAAGCCGACAAGGATGACGCCGATCATATACTCCGGATAGTCCCGGAGGAAGATGACCGCTAGAAGCCACATGACAACAGGTCCGATGACCCAATTCTGGAGCAGAGAGAGGACAAGGAGCTTTTTGTTCTCGAAAGCCTTCCCTATTTCCTCGTATTTGACGCGAACCAGGGGTGGATACATCATGAGAATCAGGCCGACGGCAATGGGAATAGAGGTGGTCCCGATCTGCATCTCCATGATGAAGCGGGTGACGCCGGGAAGGAAATATCCGACGCCGATGCCCAAAGCAATGGCGATAAAAATCCATAACGTCAGATAACGATCCAGAAATGAAAGCTTTCTCCTGATGTGGTCAGACATAAACCCTCCTTTATTTTTTCAGCCAGGCTTTGATCTCATCCTTCTTCGGGATTTTCCCGACCGACTTGACCTCGCCATCGACAACCACCGAGGGCGTGCTGAAAACGCCATATTCGGCGATCCTTTTGAAATCCGTTACATGTTCAATGTTGGCGGCGGCACCCGTTTCGGCCACAGCTTCTTTGACGATTTTTTCGACCTGATGGCATTTCGCACAACCCGGGCCCAAAATTTTGATTTCCATCATGCTACTCCTTTCTTGCTGATGATGTTGCCTCAGTCAGCCACTCTTTAATTTTATTCTTATGGGGAACGCTGCCCACACAGACCACCCGGTCGTTAATGACCAGAGCGGGGACGCCCATGACGCCATATTTACCGATCTCCCGGATATCCGTCGTATGGAGCAATTCTCCCGGCAGTTTCATTTCAGATAGAACATCCCGGACATCCATTTCCAGGCGACTGCACTGGGCGCAGCCGGGACCGAGGACAACAACACGCAGACCTTCAAAGGTTGTCTCCTGCACCGATTGCCCGAGAAACTTCCGGAATTCCCGAACAAAGGCTTTTGCATAAAGTTCTTTCGCCCGATTGGGGATGTAATTCTTTTCGTATACCCGCTTCAGGATTTCATTCCCGATGTCATCATCGGAACGATGGGCAAAAACCAAAGCCATCGCATTCATCGCCTGCTCGAGACCAATAATGCCAACCATGCTTTTATCAATTCTGATTTGTGTAACCTCGTTTTTAGGCATGGTTCATCTTCTTTGTTTTTTTCCTATATATGTAAATCAAAGAATATAGTGGACTTCTTATGGCCTCTTACAGATGTCTTCGCGCCGGATGGTGGGGATATTTGCCACGACATTTCTAATATCCGGGTCATCGGAAAGCCAGTGATTCAAATTGCCTAACAGACTGGCAGCGTAAGGGCTTTTACTTCCATTAGTGAGATAATAATTCACCCACAATCCCTCCTTCGTGTGCCCCACAAAACCTGCATACTCCAGAATTTTAAGGTGTTTCGATACCGTCGGCTGGGCAATCCGGAGAGCGACCTGGATTTCACAGACACACATGGCCTTATGCTGAAGGATTTTTAGAAGTTTTACACGGTTCGGGTCGGACAGAGCCTTCATGACCCGGATAAAATCTTTCATGGTCACAGCCTCCTCATATATTCTAAAGTTAGAATATAGTGATATTTCTAATCCTGTCAAGGGGGAAATATCTTCAGGCGTGACGCTGTCTCGTATATTTCTCTTCCGAAATCACCTGTCGAATTTGACAAGACTTCTTCCATCTGTTATCCTTCAACATCAAATCACAGGGAGTCTTATGATGGGCAATAAGAGTCTTTTGTTGTTTTTGGCGCCGGCCCTTTTTTTTCTCCTTTATTCATCCTCCACGATTGCCGCCGGTAAGAACAATTGCCTGGTCTGCCATACCAGCGATGCGACCATGAAGCTTCTCTATAAGCCTCCTGCCATGGTTGCATCGGAAGGAGAAGGGTGAGCGGGAGCGCCTCCGCCAGTTAAGGCGGAAGAGATGTACAAGGGGTATCTTGTTGATAAGAACCTGGTCGCGAAAGATCCCCACTTTGCCACGGGCTGCATGTTCTGCCACAAAGGCAATGAGAACGGCGGCGCCAAGGAAAGCGCCCACAAGGATCTTGTCAAGAGGCCTTCCGATAACCTGAAAACCTGCGGCATGTGCCACAGGCAAATTGCTGATACCTATGGAAAATCGCTTCACTACACGACAATCGGCCAGCGGCAGGGGGTGATGAAACGGTTTTCACCAACGGAACTGAAGCAATTTGACGAAAAGGTTTTTCAACAGTCCTGCCGGAGTTGCCATGCCTCCTGCGGTGGTTGCCACGTCAAGGCGCCGCCTGTCGGCGGCATCGGTCTCGGCTTGATCCAGGGGCATAAATTCGTCAAGAAAGATGAGGGGAAAACCTGCGCCTTCTGCCATGGCGGCCGGGTCTATCCCGAATATACAGGAGAGTATGGCGGTAAGCCTGATGTGCACTATCAGAAGGGGATGCTGTGCATGGATTGCCACAAGAAATCCGATATGCACGGCGACGGCAGCACCTATCTGTCCAAGCAGGACGTGAAAGACCGGCCGGCCTGCACGAATTGCCACTCGAAACTGGGACAGGAGGCCAAGCTGACCACCCGGGCAGCCCATACCCGCCACAAGGGTAAAGTGACCTGCTATGGCTGCCATGCTTCGGCGGAATACCGGCAGTGCTACAATTGCCATCTGGACACCGGCTCGACGGCGAAACCCGGTTTCCTGCTCGGCCTGAATCCCCGGGACCGGAAGACCCTGACTACCCTGCGATTGATTCCCACGGTCAGGGACAGTTTCAAACATGCAGGCGTTGCGATGTCGAATTTTGACAGTCTGCCCAACTACTGGGATACCCCTGCCCATAACATTCGGAAACGAACGGACAGGACCCGCTCCTGCGATACCTGCCACACGGACAAGACCGGCTTACTGACCAGAGAGACGCTTGTGGAAAAGGGTTCCAAAGCGAATGAAGGCTTAATTTATAATATCAAGCCAATACCGATCAATAAATAAGGCAAGAGACGTTTTGATAGGGCTGGTTATGGATGAAAGACTGAAAATTATTGCCATTACAGTCTTGATCTGTATCTTTTCCGTCGGTCTTTTCCTGACGCAGGCCTTCGCCTGGACCCACGGCGATGTGCCGTTGAAAAATGAGTTGGGAGAACCGATCCGGCCGGACCGGAATCCCAATGAGCCCTACAGCCCCCGGCAGACCTGCGGCGGCTGTCACGGCTACGCCATCATCACGTCGGGGTATCATTTCCAGCAGGGTTTCGATCAGATGAGCGACCGGTTTGACGCGAAAAAACCCTGGGTCCTGTCACCGGGCATGTACGGCAAATGGTCGCCCTTCACGGCGGCGGGACGGCTGGCCCGCAAAGTCAACGGGGATCCAAAAGAGATCGATCTTTCCACCTACGACTGGATCGGCGGTGCAAAGCTGGACGGGCAGCACAAAATCAAGACGGCGGCCTGTGGATGGTGCCATCCCGGGGGCGGCCCGCTGGAGTACGGCCGGAAAGCCGATGGCCGGGCCGACTTGTCCATGAACCTGATCCAGGCGGAAGCGCGCAATAAATCTTCTCACGATGGCGACTTCAGCTCCCGCTTCACGCCCGACGGGAAAAGCCATTTCCGGGAAAGCGGCGTTCTGGAGGCGGATTGCCTGATGTGTCACCTGCCGGGGTACCGCTTTCATGAGAGAAATCAGCAGATCGATCGTCGCAATTACCGCTGGGCAGCCACCGCCGGCGCCGGTCTGGGGAAGATTCAGGGGGCCGTTTTCACGGACAACAGCCCCCAGGCCGGCCCCGATCACCTTCCATTTACGCAGGGAATCTGGAATGTTTCCAAGAGGCCGGTTGTGAGCTATCAATGGCAAAACCGCCGGGTCTTTACCCCGGAGGGCCGGATGAAAGGCGGCCTCGTCAGCCGCACGGTTGGCTCTAAAAACTGTCTGAACTGTCATGCCCCCGGCGATGCCAAGAATACCGGCACCCTGAACACCGCGCCTTACAACCACCATGCCGGGGCAAATTTCCAATGCACGGACTGCCACCCCCTGGTCGGCCGCAGCGCCGGTGAACGGCTCCGGCATCAGATCGCCAAGGGCGCCTCGCCGCAGGTCAGCGTCCGGGACGACCTGGACGGGATTGCAATGAAGACCTGTGCAGAGTGCCATGTGAAAGGTCAATACCGCCAGAACCGGAGCAGCCTGCCGAAAGCAGCAAAAAACCCGGCGCGTCGGCATGCCGAAACATTTCCCAGTGCGAGCTTTCACTTCTACCTGATCGGCTGCACCGGCTGCCATATCACGGCACAGCCCGCACGCGCCATGACGGTTCTGGATATGAGCACGGGCAGCGAGACGGGTTTGACGGTGGACAACCTCGAACTTGCCGTCTCGCCGAACGACTACGCCACCCCGGCCCGTGAACCCTGGAAGCCTTGGTTGACCCGTGCCAGCTCCGGCAAAGACCGGAATGAACATTATCTGGCCCATGTGCCGAAAAGGATGCAGTGGTTCGGGGAGAAACAGAAAAACGGTGAGATCCGGCCGATCCCGCTTCACCAGGTGAGACAGGCGGCAAACAGTATCAAGAGTTTGACCCTGCTGCAGATGAAGACCACCGGTGGATCTGAACTAAAACGATCCTCTGTGGTTTCCGACCAGGACATTCATGGGATGATCAGCGCTTTAAGCAAAAGGGGTTTTAAAAGTGTCGTATACGTGGCGGATCGCGTTTACGCCCTGGAGAAGGGGAAGATGGTTGCCGCTGATTATCCGGAAACGAGCGCTCAGTCCTATGCTGTTGAACACAACGTCGTTGCGCTTGACAGAAAGTTGACCTATGGCGCCAGAGGAAAGCCTGACGGTTGCATGGATTGCCATGCGGACAGCGCATCCTTTTTCACAAAACTGCAGATCAAAAATGTCCGGGAATTCCTGAAGAGCGATTATCCGATCCTCAAGGAGCCCAATGCGGAGCCTCAGATGTCCGAATGGGGCTTGCGCAGCGTACCGGCCTTTGAATAAAATGAAGACAGGGAAACAACCAGGGAAAATACCATGAAAAGAGACCGTAAATGGATAGCGGGACTGTCGATGCTGTTCATGCTTGCCTTCTCTCTGCCTTCCTGGGCGCAGGCGCCGGCAGGGACAGTGATTGACCCGCAGGCGCTTCAGGAGATGAGTGCTCGGACCCCCCGCGTCCCGATGCTGTCTGTGAAACCAAAAGCCCTGTTTTCATGGCTCGCCGCGGAGAAAAACGCCGTAATTTTTGATTTAAGAACCGCAGAGGCCTTCAATCGCCATCATCTGGCCGGGGCGGTGAATCTTCCCTTGAACGCATTACCGAAGCGCTATCAGGAACTCCCCCTGGATCGCGTCATCCTCCTCGTTGATGAGGATGGAACAACCACGCTGCTGGCAGGCAGTTATCTGAAAAGAAAGGGATTTAAAGATCCGGTCAGGCTTTTCGGAGGGATGGAAGCGTGGCGATTATATGAGGCAAAGAACAGGAAATAGCGCCCGGTCTGCAGAGGCCTGATGATGGTTGAAGTTCAGATCGAAAGGGATTCCGGGAGGAACGGCATGACCAGAGGGAAGCGTTGGGGAAAAAGGATAGCGATGGCACCGTTTGGATTGTTTTTCGGCCTCATCCTTTACAATCTGGTCTTCTGCGGTCATGTTCAGGCGGCAAAGGTTCCCCCCGGGCTGGGACAGCACTGTGAATCCTGTCATGACGGTTATGCCTTTCAGAATCAGTTCCCTGAATCAGTCCACGGCAACAACGGTTGTACCAGTTGCCATGCCGGAATCAAGGATTTAAGTCGGCATATCAACGGCCAATACAAGCCTGTCCCTGTTTCCTGTAAAAGCTGCCACCAGGAGATTGACCGGAAATACCGGAAGAGTGTTCACTTTATCAGCCAGAATATTCAGTGCCAGGACTGCCACAGCGATATTCATGCCCTGAAAAAAACCACCGTTGATAAAAAACGGGCCGTCATGGACCAATGCACAACATGCCATTCCCAGGAGGAATACAGCCTGCTGGGTCATGGGCAGGCGCTGCTGAAAGGCAATCAGGATTCAGCCACCTGTTCCGATTGCCATGGCCTCCACGAAATTCCAGCCTTTCAAACGGGGTTGAAGAAAGACATGGCCTCCTCCCGCGCTTATTACACGGGGAAATGCAAAAATTGCCATGCGGATGAAGCATTAACCAAACGCAATAAGCTTTCCACCCATGCGGTGTCTTCCTATGATGAAAGCTACCATGGGAAGGTTCACAGCACCGGCAAGCCGCAACGGGTCGCCGGATGTGCGGACTGCCATACAGGCCACAACATCCTTCCTCCGCAGGATCCCAGGTCTGCTCTTTATCCAGCCAACCTGTACAACCAATGTGGGCAATGTCATCAGGGCATTCGACCGAGATTTGCATCCTTCGAAGCCCATCCGGATCCCAAGGATTTTCGGAAATATCCGCTGCTCTATGGGACCAACCTGTTTATGATCGGACTGCTGGCCGGCACCTTCCTGTTCTTCTGGGTCCACACCCTCCTGTGGTGGCGGAAGACCTACGTTCAGGAATGCGCCCTGCGCAAGACGGGCATTCGACCGGAATCACTCTTGCCGGAATGCGACGCCGTTCAGCAGGTCCAGCGTTTTTCCGTCCGCGACCGGATCATGCATGTCTTGTTGATTCTGTCTTTTTTCACCCTTGTCACGACGGGCTTTCCGCTCAAGTATTATTATACGGCCTGGGCCAAAATTATGATCAATGTCTGGGGCGGACCCGTTCAGGCGGGCCTTTATCATCGTGCGGCCGCTGCGGTTCTGATTGCACTCTTCCTTTACACGTTCTGGCTTTCCCTTCGCTTCCTCTTTCCCGACTGGAAAATCAAGGGTTGGATCAGCCGCCTGCTGGGGCCGGATTCGCTGTGCCCCAATCTGAAGGACTGGGCCGATATCCAAGGGATGTTCCGATGGTTTTTCAATCGCGGGGATATGCCGAAATTCGACCGCTGGACCTATTGGGAAAAGTTTGACTTCTTTGCCGTCTTCTGGGGGATGACAGCCATCGGCGGTTCCGGGTTGATGCTCTGGTTCCCGGAGGCGTCCTCCTATATCTTTCCGGGCTGGTTTCTGAATGTGGCGACGGTGGTGCATTCGGAAGAGGCCTTCCTGGCGGCGGTCTTCATCTTTACCGTTCATTTTTTCAACAATCACCTGGTTCCGAACAAGTTCCCGCTGGAGCCAAACATCTTTACGGGCCGATATAAAGTCGAAAGTCTTCAGCATGAAAGACCTCTGGAATATGAGCGCCTGGTTGCCGAAGGGCGGCTGGATGCCCTGAAGCGCGAAGGACCCGGCTTTTTAACACAGTTCCTTTCGTCATTATTTGGTCTGGCGAGCCTTCTGTTCGGCCTCTTCCTGACCGGGTTGATTTTCTGGGCAGCATTCTTCTATTCATAGAGGGCCATGACAAAAATTTCCATCTTGATCTGGTTCTCTTTCAATGGTAAGAGCCACTCCCATTACGCATTGAGAGGTTAGCGGTTTTGTCAAAAAAAAATCCGGTTTGGTCCTTTTTCGCGTCAGTGAAACTGGCCATTGTTCTTTTGATTCTCATTTCTGCGGCCTCCATCCTTGGCACCCTCATTCCCCAGCAGGAAGCGGCGGGACCGTTCATCAGCCGCCTGAGTCCCGGGGTTGCCGATATCCTGCGTTCCCTGCAGTTGTTCAACATCTTTCATTCCGCCTGGTTCATGCTCCTCATGGCGCTCCTTGCCACAAACCTGATCGTCTGCTCCCTGAACCGGTTTCCTGCCGCCTGGAAGCGTTTCCGGAAAGAGCCGGAACCGGACCAGGCGGACCTGTTTGAACAGATCCCCGCCGATCAGACCGTCATCAGCGAGACACCTCTCAAGGAAGAGACGGACCGTCTGGAAAATCTGCTGAAAAAAAAGCTGAAAGGGGTCCGGCGCAGGGATGGGAGCGATCATGCTTATCTTTACGGTGAAAAAGGGTCTTATGCCCATTTCGGGGTTTATATCATCCACACGAGCGTCCTGATCCTGATGGCCGGTGTTGTGATCGGCTTCCTTTTCGGTTTTGAAGGGTATGTGGATATTCCGGAAGGAGAATCAGCGGCCGCCGTGGCGCTGAAGGGGGGAGGGGGCACGAAAAGCCTGGATTTTGCCGTCCGCTGCGACCGGTTCTTCATCGACTTCTATGAAAACGGGATGCCCAAAACCTACCGTTCCGATCTCAGCTTTGTGAAAGACGGCCGCGTGGTGCAGACGTCGCCGGTGCTGGTCAATCATCCGGTGACCTTTGCCGGGATACGCTTCTATCAGGCCAATTACGGAATGATTCCCTCCGGTGATCCGATCATGGTGGTGACGGAAGGGGATAAAAAAATCAAGGACGTGAAGGTGGCCATCGGCATGGAGTTTGATCTTCCCGGGAAAAAGGCGAAAGTCCAGATGATCCGCGTTGAGGAAAACCTCATGGGCATGGGGCCGGCGGTGAAACTGAACATTCAATCACCGGCAGGGCAGGTTCAGATCTGGATCTTTCAGGCCATCGAGCAGATCCATCAGGCCAACCCCGGTCTTATTGAGCAGGCACCTCTCTTTAATCCCAGCCTCTTTAAACCCTATGTCTTTTCCCTGGATCAGGCGAACAAACAATATTATACGGGCCTTCAAGTGATGCAGGATCCCGGCGTTCCGATTGTCGCCACGGGCGCTCTCGTCATGATGATCGGATTCCTGGTCGTCTTTTTCAGTTCATACCGGCAGATCTGGATCCGGCTGGACAGCAGGGGAGACAAAACGCGCATCAGCATTGCCGGCAAAAGCAATAAAGATGCCGTGGGTCTGGATCGTGAAATCCGAAAGTGGCTGGATGCGGTTAAATTAAACAAGGAGTCGGCTTCATGATCAATACGGTCATTCTGAGCTGGGTCACCTTCATCTATTTCACCGCTTTTGCTTTCTATTTGGTCAGAATGGTAAGTGGCAAAGAGATCTGGGGACGATTGGCCACGGTCGCGGCGCTGATCGGTCTTTTTGCGCAGACGACGGCCCTGATTCTCCGGTGGATCACCTCCTATCAGATGGGAATCGGTCATGCGCCCCTGTCCAATCTTTATGAATCCCTGATCTTTTTTTCCTGGTCGATCGTCGCGCTCTATCTTTTGATGGAATGGCGAACGAAAAGCAGAAGCCTGGGCACTTTTGTTGTTCCCGTGGCCTTTCTGTCCATGGCCTTTGCCTCCCTCTCCCCCAATGTCAGCAGCCGAATCCAACCCCTCATCCCGGCCCTGCAGAGCAACTGGCTCACAACCCACGTCCTGACCTGCTTTCTGGGCTATGCCGCCTTCACCGTGGCTTTTGCCCTGGGACTCATGGTTTTTATGAAAGGACTGGAAAGGAGAAATCCGGAAAGTTCCCGGAGCTTTATACAACTGATTCCGGAAGCGGATATCCTGGACGAATTGATCTACCAGAGTGTCGTGCTGGGCTTTGTCTTTCTGACCATCGGCATCATGACCGGTTCGATCTGGGCGCATTACGCCTGGGGGTCTTACTGGAGCTGGGATCCCAAGGAAACCTGGTCGCTGATTACCTGGCTGGTCTATGCGATCATGCTGCATGCCCGCTATGTCCGGGGCTGGCGGGGAAAGCGCATGGCGGTCATGGCCATCATTGGCTTCGTCTCCGTGCTTATCACCTATCTGGGGGTGAACTATCTGCCCGGCCTGCACAGCTATCAATAAATCGATTGTTTCGACCGTCTTTACTTAAGTATCAATTCATAGCGCTCTTCCGTCAGAACGATACCCCATAATTCACGGGTCTTTTCTTCGGTCTTCCTGAATCCCACCGATTGGTAAAGTTTTGTGGCCTTGGTCAGAATACTCACGGTCCAGAGAAAAACAGAGGAATAATTTGCCGTCCTGCAAAACGCGATGGCCTCTTCAATCAGAGCCCTGCCAATACCGAATCCCCGAACATCCGGATGAAGCAACAGCCAGCGAAGCTGAGCCTCATCATCTGAGGATTTGACGATGGCTATCGATCCCGCAATTTCACCGACTTGTTCCGCAATCCAAATGCGTTCGCGTGCTGTTTGTGATTTGACAAACTCGGCAAGAGGTTTCGCGACATAAGGCTCGAAGGTATGATCGAAGCCGTATTCCTTCGCATATAAAACACCATGGAGATAAATAATGGTGCCTATATCACCGGGTCGGAGATCCTGCCTGATTTCAACGAACGGTCTGCTATCTTTTGGAGGGGAGGCATTCATCATTATTTCTTTCTCTCGTGTTGTAATCATTTATCATTTCAGATATATTTGTCAATGAAATACCTGTAGATTCGATGCATTGAATGACTTCATACCGGAAGAAAATCAAAGGAATAGGATGCTGAGAAACGCTGTCGAAAAGGTGCCCTGTGTAGGTTGCGGATATTGTTGTATCCGCAATACCTGTACCTTCGGGGTTGCCAAACATCCAAACAACCAGGAAAAAATCTGCCCGGAACTGGAGTGGACGGGGATTCGGTATATCTGCAGACTGATGGCACCAGCGAATAAGCTGGCAGACTTTTACCGCAGCGAGTTGCAGACCGAAGGCGGTTGCCGGTCCTTCAACAATCCCTGGCGGAACGATATTCGGGAGAGAAAAGAAAATGAAGCCCTCCCCGTGCGGGATGGCACCCACTGGCCGGCATCACTGGAGTAAGGCCTCAAGACCGACCTCAAATCGGCTTGAAGCCTTAAACGGGGACAGGAAAGGGCAATGGAAGGAAATGCTTATTTTGGTTTTAGCACGAAATCCGAACAACTGTGCACAGGCAAGAGATACCGATTATGGAATTTGCAGATACCACCATCCCCACGGCTGCTGCCTCTTACAGAACTGAGGATGCTGATACCCTTAAAAAACTCTTCCAGCATAACTGGGTCGTTATTGAAGTACTTACAGTTTCTGCAGCAATGCCAATCAGATGTTTCCTTTGCACCAAGATGCATCCAGCGGGTCATATTCATCTGATAATTTTATCCGATAACTTTCCTAGAATCAACAAAAGGAAAATATTTTAACGAAAAAATTAGAAAATAAATACAGAAATAACGGCCCCAACCGGCACGATATACAGGATATCTACTTTACGAAATAAAGCGATTAACACAGTAAGCCCAAAAAGAATCCTTAGAATGTCCCATGGGACAGTTATAGCAAACTTAATACAGACAAACAAAAGGAGTCCAACAAAGGAGGCAAATATTCCGTCTATAGCTCTCATAAAATATACCGAATTTTTCAGCCGATCAAAAAACGGCGCGACGGTGATCAACATAAAGAATGAAGGCGTAAATATAGCGATTGTTGCCACAAGCGCACCTGGGATCCCATAAACCAGATAGCCCACAAAGGTTGCTGTAATGATAATGGGTCCGGGTGTTATCTGACCAAGGGCTATTCCATCCATAAAAGTCTTACTGTCCAGCCATCCCCTGTTCATGACAATCTCGTGAAGCATCAGCGGAAGAGATGCAAAACCTCCTCCGAAGGCGAAGAGATCTATCTTGAGCATGACGGCTGCCAGATTGAAGAGTTTAGAGTTTATGAAATATAGACCGGTAAGGCAGATAGAAAAAGTGACCAAGAGACCAATGATTTGCTTGGCATTCCATTGAGTTTCTTTTTTGTCGTAATAGACAGAAGTGCTTGAGATGGATACTCTAAAAAGGGCCATACCGAGGATGCCAGCCCCAACAATAACCATAAAAGGGCTTATACCCAACCACAACAAGAGGGCGGACAAAAGGGCGACAATCACGCTCCTGTAATTATTTGCGATGTTCCTGCCAAATGAATAGGTTGCGTTAATAATGATTGCAACCACGATCACCTGAAGGCCGTTAAACAAGGAGATGAACTTGGGGAGGCTGTTGAATCGGGCATATAAAACAGAGAAAATCAACATCAAAATAAAGGCCGGCAATCCGAAACCTATATAAGCAGCCAATGCTCCGGATATTCCGCGAACCCTGAGTCCTACATAAGCAGCTGCCTGTATGGCTGTGGCCCCTGGTATGGACTGGCAGAGGGCAACACCGTTTTTAAAATCATTTTCAGCAAGCCATTGATTGCGCTGAGTGGAAAGTTCTCTAATATGTGCAACCATTGCGGGGCCGCCAAAGGCCGTCAGGCCGAGCCTGAAGAAAGCGATGAAGAGGTCTTTAGTCGTTGGATTTTTGTTCAAAATAAATTCTCACTTACCGTTTTTCCCTCGCCGCTGGTGAGGGTCACCCAGAGGCGCAACTCCAGATCTGTCAATCAATTTTATTAAATAACCGTACAATAGAATCAACAATTAACGGCAATTCACGATTACCGGGGACACAACAAAATCATCTGTTCCCACCTTTTTTGTTATTAACTATTAAGTTCTATCAGATTTGGACAATAAACGTGAGAACCAGCCAGTGATATCTTCAAAAATTGTATAAAATATTGGCACATAAAGAAGCGTTAGAAATGTGGATACCATCAAGCCACCGATGGCGACAATCGCCAGAGGGGAGAGCCGCTCCAGACCGATGGCCCGTTCCAGGGCGATGGGGATCATGCCTACGGCAGTGGCGAAGGCCGTCATCAGAATCGGCCGGGTCCGGACCCGGACACTGTCCCGTAGCGCCTCGAACGTGGAAGCGCCCTGTTCTTTCGCCATCTCAATGAAGTCGATGAGCAGGATTGAGTTTTTGACGACGATACCCGCCAGGAGAATGATCCCCATGAAGGCCGACATGGACTGCTGTTTTCCCGCGATCAAGAGCGACCACATGGCGCCGATCAGGGCCAGGGGAATGGCCGACATAATCGTCAAGGGGTGGACGAAGGAGCGGAAAGCCGGAACCAGGGAGAAGTAGAGCAGGACCATTCCAATAACCAGCGCGGACAGCATGGCGTCAAAGGATTCTTTGCCTTGTTTGGCATCCCCCTCCTGGGAGATCTTATAGCCAGGGGGAAGCTTGATGCCAGCCAGAGCTTTCTGGACGTTGTCCATGATATGTGAAACCGGCGCTTTCTCCCGGTAGCCTAAGACATCGATACTGTTTTGCAGGTTCTGCCGGGTGAGGAGCGTGGGCACATAGGTCGTGTTGATGCGCCCCAGAGTGGAAAGCGGGACATCTCCCGCCGGCGTATGGACATTCAGGGCGGTCATCCCGGCGATGTTGTCCCGGGAAGCCTCCTGGTAGCGGACACGGATTAAAAAACCATCCTCACCGGGGATACGGAAAACGGAGGCAATACCGCCTTGCACCGCCGCCTGCACCTGTACGGCGATCTCCCGGGGAGATATGCCGTAGAGCGCGCATTTTTCGCGGTCGGCTATAAAGTTAACCTCTTTTTTGTCTGCAGTCCAGTTCAGAGACACCGACTTCAGGCCGCCAACCCCTGTCAGGCGGCGTTCGATGTCTTGACCGATCGTATAGAGTACCTTGGTATCCGGACCGGTGGCCATCACATCCACCGTGGCTCGTATTGTCGAAACGGGTGTTGCACCGTAATCGAAAACATCCACATATTTCAGTCCCGGTATTTTCAGAAATTCGTTGCGCAGGCTCGTTTCAATCTGCCACATCGACTCCTTCCGGTGATACCGGTCCACCATATTGATATTGATACTACCTTGCTGCGGATTCTTGCCACTGCCAAAGGAGACAACCGATGGCTCGGACCCCAGGGTGGAACTGATGGAGACCAGGCCCTTCTGCTTTTTGATGATCGTCTCGATCTGTTGCAGGATGGCATGGGTCTGGGCAAGGGAGGAATTGCTATCCGCCTCGAAGTTGATCTTGACGATGCCCGTATCCATGGGGGGCTGAAGACTCTGGCCAACCAGAGGCCGTGCAAATTTACTCGTAAGGATGAGAATCAAAAAGGCCGCCAGGATAAAAATGACACGATGCCGGAGGGCAAAGTCCAGAGCGTTTACAAAAAAGTCGCGTATGGCATTTACAAAGCGGTCGCTCCCCTTCCTAACCCAGACTTCCAACTGATTCGGCTGATGCGTTTTTTTCAGGATGGCCGGAGCAAGGATCGGAATGATGGTCACCGATACAACATAGGATGCAATCAAGGCGATGCTCAAGGACAATGACAGCGGCCTCAGCACGGTCTGCACATAGCCACCAATAAAGATGATCGGAACCAGGACGACCACGGTAGCATAGGTTCCCGAAAAAATGGCCAGCATGACCTCTTCGGTACTCCCAGCCACCACGTCGGCCAGGTCTTTTCCGCTATCCCGGTAATGCCGTTCGATATTTTCGATAACCACGATGGCATCGTCAAGGAGCATTCCGACAGCCAGGATCACCCCCGTCAGCGTGACCATGTGAAACTCGAAGTCAAACAGCCACATGAAAGCAAAGGTGATCAAATAAGTAAAAGGGATGGAAATGGCAACCAATGCCATAGTCCGCAGGTTCCCCAGAAAAAGAAAGATGACCAGGACGGTAATGATCACAGCGTCCCGGAGTGCCTCCAGCATATTATCCACACTCAGCGTGATCAGTTCCTTTTGAGTATAGCTGATCTCGAAATGAATAAAAGGATATTTAGCCCGGAGCTGCGGCAGGGCACCTTCTGCCGCTTGGATCGTATCCAGAATGTGTCCGTTCTGTCCGCGCAGGATATTGAGGCCGATCGCCTCCCGGCCGTTTCCCCGGTAGGCCGACTGGCTTTCCTGAACGCCCGATTCGATGACGGCCACATCGCGCAGATGGATGGTTCCGCCCTCTTTGCGGCCGATGACCAGGTTGTTCAGTTCTTCAGGTTTTTTTACCTGCCCTTCCATCTTGAAGATATACTGGCCTTCTTTGCGGATGATGAGGCCCTGGGGGATATTCTGGTTCTGTGAGGCCAGTGCCCCCATGACATCATTCAGGTTCAGACTGAAACGCTTCAGCCGATCCGGATCGATTATAACCTGCACTTCCGGCTGCCAGGCGCCAAAAACCTCCACGTTGGCAATCCCTGGAACGCGCAAGAGATCCTCTTTGATCTGGTTGTCAGCCAGTTCCCGGATCTTGCGCAGATCGGCGGGATACCCTGGTTCGAGAGAGAGAGCCAACGTCATGGTTGGTTGTGTGGCCTGGCTGATCTTGAATATCTGGGGTGGACGGATGCCGGCAGGCAAGCGTGCGCTGATCTTGCTCAGCGCGTTGGCCACATCTGTGGCGGCCGCGTCCAGCCCTTTCTGGTATTCAAATTCGGCCAAGACAACGGATACTTCATCCTTTGAGGTGGAGGTCACACGGCGCACCAGGTCGATAGTCGAAAGCTCCTTTTCAATGGTGCGGGAAATATCGGCTTCCATGTCGGCCGCTGCAGCTCCGGGCATAACGGTGATCACGCTGATCTGAGGACGGTCCACATCGGGGAAAAGATTGAAAGGCATCTTGTTATAACCAATGATCCCCACGACCGACAGGAGGAAAACGACGGAGAGGACAAGGTGCGGTTTCTTGATGTACCGTGCCACAAAGTTCATGGTTTGCCACCCCCGGCGGGGTGAACGGTGCTTCCCTCTTTGAGGCTGAGGAGTCGATTCTCCTGCCCGACGGCGACGACGTCGTCCACACGGACTGGACCACTGACGGCCGTCTGACCGGCGTTTGTTCCCAGCAGGCTGACGGGCCGGATTCTGACGATATTTTTATCCAGCACATAAATAAAGGCGCCCTGTCCAGTCTTCACGACGGCACTTTCCGGAACGAGAAAGCCGACGGCCTGATTTGTGACCAGATCAACGCCCACCGTTGACCCGGAGGGGAGGTTAAAGGGCCGGCCGACAAGAATGATTTCAGCGGAGCCAAGCAGATTTTTACCCAGGGCCGGGTAGATCCGCTCGACCGTTGCGGTCAGACGCTGCTCACCGTTCGACAGGTACGCCTTGGTCCCTTTTCTGATCCGGTTGATTTCTTCCTGGGGAATCTGGACCACCACTTTATAAGGAGACGACTTTTCAACCGTCAGAATCGATTTGCCGGGCACAGCCAAATCCCCCGGATCACTCAACCGTTTGCTGACCATGCCAGCAAAGGGAGCATAAATTTTCGCGTAGCCCGCCTGCGTATGTGCAGCTGCTGTACTCTTTTTCATTCCCTGGAGGCTTTCCTGAAAAGCGGAGAGCGTTGCCTGGGCGCCGTCAAAGGCTGCACGGGATCGCTCCAAAGCTTCTTTGGAAATCGCCCCATCGCTGTAGAGCGACACATCCCGCTCATAGATCGATTTTTGTGTCACATAGGCGCTTTTTGCCCCTGCTAACTTTTGCTGTGTAGCCATAGCCTCGGCACCGATCGCCTGAGCCCGGTCTGCCAGTTCTCGATCATCAATGACCACCAACAGCTCGCCCAAACGGACAGGATCCCCTTCACGCTTGTTGATTGTCAGAATATTGCCGGAAATCCGTGCGGAGAGATCGCTGCGGGTATAGGGCTCAATCATGCCCAGATAATGGGTGGTAACTTCCAGGTTTCCCTGGGTCACCACGGCCGTCTGGACGGTCTGCAAATTCGCTACTGGTTTGGGAAGGGATGCCACATCATGCTGTTTCTTTATAATCAAAAAGATTGCGCCGGCAATGAGAACGATGACAACTCCCAAGATAATAAGTTTCTTTTTCATGGCAGGTAATCCTCCAACGTGCCTGTCACCTTTCGATAAGCGACGATGGCTGCATTATAATCGAAGAGGGATTGCGAATGATTAGCCACAGCCGTAACGTAGGCTGACTGGGCAAAGAGCAGATCCACGACAGCCCCGGCACCGCTTGCGTATTTTTTCTGTTCGATGCGGAAGGATTCTTCCGCCTGACCAACGGATTGCTGTGCCGTCAAAACCCTGTTCTTACTTTCCTTGAGGGACGACAAGGCCGTCTGCAAATCGAGCCGTAACTGGTTTTCCACGGCCAGCAAATGCTTGCCCGCCTTTTCTTCCAGAATACGCTCTTTAGCAATCTCGTCATAAAAGGATTTTTCAAAGAGCGGCAAGTTCAGGTTGAACCCGGCAAACCAGTTAGCTTCCTTGTACCAGGGGCTGAAACCATATTGATCCATATATCCGGCAAAAGCACCTATGCTAGGGAAAAGCTTACCCCTGGCAAGCTTCCGGTTCACCCCCGCTTCCTGCAGGCCGGTCGCGGCTATCCGGTATTCCGGCCGCTTCTTTTGCGCTGTAATAAGGCCCTGGTCAAAATCGGCTATAAATTCGGCCAAGGTTAGCTTATCAGAAAGCACCAACATGGGCGCAGGTCCCCCGGCCGGCTCCCCCATCAGGTAGAGGAGCGTTCCGGTCATATTAGCGAGCCCTTCATCTAATGATAAAAGGCGTTGCCGTTCATTAGCGAGCTGTACTTCCACCTTCAACAGGTCGACCTTCGCAATGCGTCCCACATTGAACATAAGCTGTGCATCCTTTTGCTGACTTTCCAGTGCAGTTACCGATGTCTGTGAGGCTTCTTGTAGTTTCTGAAGCTGAAGAATCTTGTTGTATGTATTGACAATATTGGCAATGACCTCGTTCCGGGTCAAAGCCAACGTATCTTCCTGAAGAGTTTTCCGGATTTTAGCCAGTTCAACACCGTTTAAGACCTGTCCACCTTGATAGATGGGCAGGATCATGGCCAACGTCCAAGAAGCGAATTCATCACTGAAATGTGGAGAAATGATGTTTGATTGTGCAGGAATATAGGGCCATGGATCTTGTCGCTTCGTGTAGTTTGCGTCCACGGACAGCTTCGGAAGGTGTTTCCCCCAGGCGCTGTCAATGCCCTTTTCCCCCGCATTTATACCCAGCTGAGCCTCGGCCAGCAGTGGATTGCCTTTCAAAGCCTTACTGAGGCAGTCTGTCAGAGAAAAGGGTTTCTGAATTGATAAAGGCTGAGTTGTCGTTTCGTTTGTCTTTGCAGCCGCTGTGGTAGAATTGGAAGGTGGCATTTGTGCAGGCGCAGGGGCGGGTGCTAAGAACGCATGGATCAGACAGATTAACAGAAACACAATAATAAACGTTTTTAAGAATATTCCGTTCATGTTCCAGCCTGTTGAATGTTCAAAAACGTGATATGTCCAATTTGTATAGGCTCCGCTTATTCGGAGCCGCCGAATGATATCGGCTATTCAAATCCGCCTTTTTGCAGTTCTATCGATTTTTTTCCCAGTGGGGACCAGAGTTGACACCCCGCAGACGTTCGGCTGACTGGAGAGTGCTTTGTTGCTCCGGGGTCAGAATCTTGAAAATCGCCAGTCGATAATCAGCCATTTTATCCTGCATTTGATCCCGCAACGAACCGATTTCCGCTTGTGCGGCGTTGATCTTTTCCTGATCCGGGGTATTCTGCAACCAGAGGAGCCTCAATTCCTTCCGTTTTGTGCGCATGTTGTCCTGGAGCGGTCTGACATCCTTCAAATGGGTTTCCCGTAGTGCCCTGATCTGTACGACCTGTTCGTTTGTGAGTTCCAGCTCCGGGATCGCCGTGATGTCTCCTTCACTGCCGAGACTGCGACTGTGTCCCCTACCCCAGCCGGAGGCAAAGGTCAAGGAGGTTAAAACCATTGCGAAGAGGATTGATACCATTATAATGGCCATTTTTTCCATCATGTTTTCTCCTTTCATGACGGTTTTATAGCCTTCTCAATGAAGCAATTCTTATACCTGTGAACGGATAGATTATATATAACATTGAATTGATTCGTTTATTATTCATGGATGCCTTCTTTCATGTTCAACGTAAAATAAAAACTGGATAATAAGTATCCAGATCAGTTATCCAGTTGGCTAAAAAGTATCCACGCATGAGCTTAACCTATTGAATGGGATTTGACTCTTTTTCAATTGATAGGTCAATAAGGAATGAAGAAATATCGTTATCGATTGCCAGTAGAAAGAATCAATCTTTCCATGACATTGAAAGGTATTGATAACAGGAAGTTAGCGAGAGAAGTCGTCTGTTTCTTTTACCTACTTATCCTCAGAATCGATTACCCATGAGACCTAACAATTACCATTAGAAATATTGACCACCGAAGGCCATCAAGCCAAGCCTGTAGAAAGCAATGAAAAGACGTTTGATTGCCGGTCTATTATTCAAGAAGACAACCACGATCTCCACAGGAGCTGCTGAACAGATTACTCGGATTTGGACAGCAAACGGGAGAACCAGCCAGTGATATCTTCAAAAATCGTATAGAAGATCGGCACATAAAGGAGGGTTAGAAGTGTAGAAGTTCCATCCGCCGGTAACGACCATGCTTACCTTTCTGCCGGCGATAATCCCGTTGAGATGAAGGAGAGGAATCTTTCCTGCCCGTTCCCTTGCGCGATAACCGTCAGAAATCGATCTGTGAGCAGGGGCTGGTGGAATAACGACAATTCAAAGCGACCCGCGACGTATTGAAACAACATGGGGTGGGGGGAGTCCGAAAACTCAATAATTCCCTTGATACGAAAGACTGTAGGCGGAAGCGATTCAACCGCAAAAAGGAAGTCCTTTCGATTCAACGGGCCCGGGATTGGCAGTGTTTTACACCACAATCCATCGTGAACGTGGGAAGTATGGATGGGAAATTTCAAAACTGACACCACTGGCGATGCGTTCTTTTTCTCCACCAACCGGTCTTCTACATCGAAAATCAGGGCCGGGTTTAAATCGCCCTGCGTTGTCATAAACACGATGGCGTTTGGTTGTATGTCCTGAAGTAGTTTGTGTGCTTTCTGCAGACACACCTCGCTGACAAGGTCGCACTTGTTCAGCAGCAGGACATCCGCAGCTCTTATCTGGTCAGCTGCGACCGTAAATTGGGACAGCGTGGAATCGAGATTCAGCGCATCGACAACCGTGACCGTGCAGTCGTATCGTACCTGAACTTCCAGTTCTACAATCTCATCGAGCAGGTTGAGGGGGTTGGCCGCCCCCGTAGTTTCGAGGATGATGTAATCGGGCTGGAAGCATGACAGGATAGCGCACACGGCCCGCTTCAGATTGCCAACCAGGCTGCAGCAGACGCATCCCTCGTCAATCTCTGTGACCGTGTAATCCAAGAGCTTCCCGTCCAGGCCGACCTCGCCGATCTCGTTCTGAATTACCGCAACGAAGCGGCTGCGCTGGGTCTGATACTCGATAAAATGCTGCAGGAAACTGGTTTTGCCCGCCCCCAGGAAGCCTGACAGAATAATGAGCGGCGGGCGCTCATCGATCCCCAGGCTTTTTTTGTCGAGTGTCCGGTAGTCTTTCATTTGGTGGGCTCTCCACCACTGCATACCTTCATAATCCGGCGGAACAGCCTCCGCCACCCGCCACTGTATTTCCCTGCTTGGGACACGATTCGTGCCGGTTAACGCCTCATAGATATCTCCGAACCGGCCATCACCGAATCCTAAACCGATAAGGACTTTATGAATATCCGAAGCGGGTGACTTTCGGATTGTCCCCTCATGATCATAAACGATCTCTACCCCCGGGAAGCGCCGCTCAAACATCCAGTCAGGGGACTGCTCGAGATGGAACACCAGTGAGGAGGCAAGAACGTCGAAAAAGGCTTGCGTTACGGGCAGGGCAGGAAAATTCTGATCATAGCCGCCGGGTTCGATCATCTGCACCATTTGCCCGTCCTGCAGCAGGCGGACACCGTCCCGGGCAACGCTGCGCTGCGCAGATAGACTTTCCATACCCAGATACAAAGCCTGTTGCCGGACATTAATGGCCAAAAACAGCTTGCCAACGCTGAAATATGATACCATCTCTTCGTGCTGCAGAAACTCGCGGACGAGAGATATATAGTCCGGCCGTTGGCAGTGGGCTGCGGCAAGGAGCGAACAGCGTTCAACCAACTCCTCATCCGGGTCCGTGAAATAACACAGGCCGAAGCTTCCCGTTAACCATCCCGGAGTTTCCTCCCGATCCTCAAAGTGCAGTCCGAAAACACCGGCATAGCCCCTGATCTTGGCGGTCCACCCCTCCACTGCGGTGATCGACTGCTTCAAGCCTCTCCATCCGATCGCATGGCGCACACCCGGGCTAAACTGGGCACGCATAAGGATGGCGCGCATGAGTTCCTGTATCCCTTTGTCCGCGTCGGCCTGGATGTTCCCTTGAAAAAAATTCCGCAGCTTCACAACGAGTCTTCTTCCTCTTCCATCAAGACGGCGTCAGCGCATCAGGGTTTACCCATGGCTTTTTTCGGCCCCAGAAACTCCAGCGAGACCATCCGAGCATTCTTCCATCTTACCTGGTAGACTTGAAGCACATCGCTTGGGATTTCGCTCGAGGTGCCGACAGTGCGGCCTTCAACAGTGTAGGTGATCACCGGGCCCCTCTTTTCGGTTTTCACGACATAGGGATCTTTGATGACCAACAGCCCCATGGCTTGGTGGATAATGCCGGGGTCGCAATATTTTTTCAACACCGCTTCGTATTCCGCTGGCGATCCGTGGGCCCGCAGGCACTCGCGCATCTGAGGTATGATCTCCTGGTACACATGGGGCTTGGCACCATAAAACTCAAGGGAGACGATTCGGCCACTCTCCCAGCATACGTTGTAGGTCTGGGTGGTGTCCGCAGGCAGTTCCGAAGAGGTTTCCACCACGATACCTTCCACTGTGTAGCATACCATCGGTCCTTTCTGCTCGGTCTTGATCACGTATGGTTTTTTGATGACCAGCAACCCCATAGCCTGCCGCATGATGCTGGGGTCGCAGTATTTTTTCAACACCGCCGTATACTGTTCCTGGGACCCATGGGATTGCATACACTCCTGCATTTCCGGAATTACACCGGGCCCGGGGTTGGCCCAAGCCAGTCCCACCAGGAGGGCGCTCATCACAACCATCAAAACAATTTGTTTCATAATTACCCCCTTTTTCCAGAAAATCATCTTAAAAGAGTTGCGATGCGGCCTTCTCAGTACTCGACCTTGCCACCCTTGGGGCCACCCCACACAAATTTGACGATCCTTTGGTTTTTCCACCCCATCACGAAAATCCTCACTGTGCCGACTGACTTCGGCGAATACTCGCACTTTTCAATCGTGGATTCCAGGGTGTAATAGACGATACCCTCTTTTTCTTCAGATTTCGTCACGATCGGCTTGGTCATGTCGCACAGAGTCAACTCACTTGGCACCACGCCGGGTTCACCGTATTTTTGCAGAACTGCCGCCCGCTTGCTTAGGTCAGTGAATTGATTGATCACTTCTTTCATCTCCGGTACGTCTTTAATGCCGGAGCAACCGAATATGCCGATAAGCAATAACAAAAGCAGCAGATATTTCTCTTTTCCTTTAATAATCATTACTATGTTCCTCCTCCCTGCTGAAGATTATCACACCTCGATCCCAAAGCCGATCTTGTCCCCGTTGCCCAGGTAGGCCGCGTCCGGCGTTCGGTACCGGGCAGTGCCCTTCTGTATCGGATAACCCCGTTCGATGAACTTCTTGGCACAGAGGACACCCGTGCAGTGGTTACAGCCGATCTTCTGGAATCCATACTTGCCAAGAGATATCACTAAGTCGTCATACTTGGGGTCCCAATCCTCGAAGGGGGAGATATGCAGGCCACCGTAAATGCCGTAAAGCTGGTTTTTCTCGTAACCGATCTCCCGGAAGGCGGTCTCGGCAAACTGGATGATGCCGAAGTGGCAGCAACCGGTGATGCTGACCAGCCCGAGGTCCTTCACATTGGCGTAAATCGACTGCTCCCCGTAAACCCGGCAAATGATAGGGACCGGAAAGTTGAAGGTCGCCAGACCTGGGATGATCGGATTGAGCCCCGCTTTGACCTTGATCAGCTTGCCTTTGTGGCCTGCATCCTTTACATATTGCAGCCCTTCGGGGTAGAACCCTTCAGGAATATAAGTTGTGATTGTTGGATCGTACTTGAAGGTAACAGGTACACCCCAGAAATGATCGAAGTGCTCATGAGAGATAATCAAAGCCTCTATCTCCTTGTTTTTCAGCATCTGGTCGATGCCTTCACGCTTGAAAGACTCGTCCATCCATTTGTAGGACCAGCCGCTGTCAAGGAGAAATTTTCGTTTTTTGCCGTTCAGTTCCTCCACCTCGATCAGAGCGGCGAACCCCCCGGCATTCTCCGGACTCACCGAAAGTTTTTCGGTGACCGCCCAGGCCTCCTCCAGGTTGTTCGGCAAAAGATGTTTGATCTTGGCGATACCCTTCTCAAAGGTGCCTTTGCCCAGTCCGGTGCCGTCGCCAAACGGCGGCCAATTGTAACTGTACTGGTTGACCAGGAGGCCACCGGCACCCTTGATGTCGCTCATCAAAGTGGCGTTTTTGAACCAACTGGTTTCGGAGATATTGGTTACCTTGACGCTCTTGCAGGCGCCGATGTCCGTCATCTTGCGTTTCACTTCAGGAAAGTAGGATTTACGCCAGGGGGAATAGGAATAAAGACCCATCCCTAAAGCGGTGCCCCCTAACACGCCCATGGCTGCCCCCTTGAAAAAATCCCGGCGGTTGATCTTGCTTTTATCGTCAGACATAATAAATCCTCCTTGTTTCAGTCTACTTGATGATGGTGATGGATTTGTACACCCAGGGAAGGATGTTCAAGGCGATGAAGTAAACCGCCACGCCGCACACAGCGCCTACGCCTAAACCCCAACCGAGGGAAGGACTCCACCTGATCTCTGCCAGTTTCGCCTTTTCGGCGGCATGATCCTGGGCGATTTCATCGGGCGTCTTGGGGATCATCTTCCAGGCCGGCCAGTTGTCCATGAACCAGTGGTGCACCAGCATGATGTTGATCAGCCAGATAGTTGGTATCATTGGAAACTGCTGCTCATGCATAAATCCCTTCTGGGTCCCCAGAAAATCGTGGGATGTCTTGTAGTAGATGATATACAGCAAGATCGCAGCCGCTATAGTGATGGCTGTCCGGATTAACACATTTACCGGCAGGCTGAAGCGTTTTGGCCAGTTACCGCAGTAGAAATTGAGGAACAGAGCTGGAACGAGGAAGAATACTGCCATCTCACCGACATGCAGCCAGCGCCAATCAGGTGCATTGATCAAACGTGTCCCGCGGATGGCCGGCCCCCAGGTCAGCTCCTGCACAAAAAAGAGGAAGAAAAACATGGCCAGGGCAATGGCAATGATCCCGAAGAAAGCCACCACACGCCGCAACCAGTTCGTTGTGATCATTTTAAAAGGAAAGCGTTCCCAGATGGTTTCAACCACCCAGACCGTCACCGTACAGCACATAATCCAGGCCACATGGAAGTTGCCCGAAACCGTGTTTGCAAATTGCTCCCAATAGGGCGGTGCGATGGACGTGAAATACTGCCACGGGTAATAGAGAATGCCCATATGGGAGTGCATAGTCATAAAGAAAATCAGAGTGCTCAGGAAGAAGGTCATGACCAGGATGCTGATACCCTTGCCGGGCTGCTTCATGCCCTTCCATGGCACCTCCTCCAATGCCACCACCCAAGCCGGACTTAACCAAGAGGCGATCGCTGCGAACATCAGGCAAGCCAGCGATGCGTACTCCAGAGCAAAAAACTCCGTCATCCGGGGCAGCTTCATTAGCCGGTTGGGATTGAAGTAGGCAATCCCGAAATTGCCCAGCAGCCCCTCGAAAAACCCCTTAATGAGAACATACAGGATCAGTACGGAGATGGCCGTCAAGATGCTTCCTTTGACCAGGGGATGGGCCTTTTCCAGCCAACTACGCTTAAATGGCCAGAAGTTGAAAATATATACCATCCAGATCAGCATGATCAGCCACCAGCGCGTATACATGTAACCCACGTAGGGAGTGTACATCCTCAGCCAGCCCCGTGGATCCTGGAAAATCCACCATGTGGCGTAAAAAACCGCCAGGGTCACCACCAGTGATACGATCGCGGGGATCGGCTGCGGCCAGCGTTGAACCAGTTTGCGTTCCTCCAAGTAGCCTTCTCCAAATCGTTCCATTTCTCTCTCCTTTCTTTGTTGGTTCTATCGTTAACAGGGATGAAACGTATTAGCGGCGCTGTTCAGACAATGCAGCATATATCTTGCTTCGCAGCTCCGCCTCATCTACATGGGCCGGGTCAATCCCTAATCGCTCGGCTTCGATTTTCAACAAAGATGGACTCAACTCTGTGAGTGCGTGACAATCCGAACACAATTCCGGGCCGCTCTCTTCTGAAGTATCACCGAATGATGCCAGCGCGTTGAATCCCTGAATCATAATCTCATTTAAAAACTGTTTCCTGGAAAGCATTTTGTGTTTTTTCATATGCTAAACATTTTGCCAGAGAGTTTTATTGATGGTCAAAAAGTTCCATCCGTCGGTGACGAACGTTTTCACCTTCACGGCTGAAATCATCTCTGTAGACGTCCAATGTGGAAGACAACGACTAAATATCCTCATAAAAGTGGGACCGGTTTGGGGCAGGTCAATCAATACTTCCCGCCAATGTAATTGCTCAAGTGCTCTATCAGTATATCCTTCTGGGATATCGTGGATTTCACCACATCGCCGATGGATATGAGTCCGATATATTGGTCTCCATCAAAAACAGGCACGTGTCTTATCCGTTTCCCTGTAATGAGAACCATACAATCTTCAACGGAGGTATCAGGTTTGACCGTATACATTTTCTCCGAAGGGGTCATAATCTCCTCTACAAGTGTTTTGCGTGAGGATTTCCCTTTCAGAATTATTTTTCTTGCGTAGTCCCTTTCAGTAATAATCCCGACGACTTTATCTTTTTTATCCATGACCATTAAAGCCCCGATCTCTTTCTCACCCATGATCTTCAAGGCCTCAAAGACCGTTGACTTTGGTGAAATAGACCATACTTCTTTTGTCTTACTTTTTAAAAGATCCCCCGCTCTCTGCATAGCCTATTTCCTCCTTATGAATTTAGAGAATTTGAATTCACGATATTATAGTGGTTCTATACCCTTGCTACCTTTTAAAGATTTGCGTCTGAAATTAACAGTAGCCAGGGTACCAAAAAGCCAAGCTTCAACGGCTGACCGGAAGCGAGGAATCTTTTGTCCATTCCTCAAAAGAGCCGTCGTATAGCTTGACATTCTTGTAGCCGAGAACATGATTCAAAATGAAAGCCCAGGTGGGGCAGCATTTGCCGGCATCACAGTAGGTGATAATTTCTTTTGACTTGTTTTTGCCGACTGCGGCGACTGCAAGGATCTCAAGATCCTCTTTCTTTTTGAACGTACCCAGTTTTGTATACGCTTCTGACGCCGGAAGGTTTACGGCCCCTGGAATATGACCGGCCTTTTTAACAAATTCTTGTTTTTCCGTCCCGCTGAACAAGATAGGTTCACGAACGTCGACGAAAGTCGCTTTCCCGAAGCGGCTGACTACGTAATCCTTTTCTACATGCAGTTCCTTGTTAAGTTTGCCCCTGTAGATGGTCTTTTTCGGCTTCACTGGTTCCACAGAAAGGGGCCTCCCTTCTCTAACCCACTTTTCATGGCCTCCGTCAAGGATGCTGATATTTTCCAGACCTGCATACTGAAGGTTACATAGAACGCGGGGAGCCATAACCTGGTAAAAACAATGGTAGGTTTTGCAAATAATCACCACGTTAGAATCCGGCTTGATTCCCATATCACCAATGGCATCAAAGAGATCGTCCGTCGGCGGAAATTCCGTATGCCTCCCCTCTGCCGAAGTTACCCAGATACCATAATAGGAGCTAACGGCGCCAGGTATATGACCTTCCCGATAATCCTCGATTTTCCTGATATCTATAGCAACGACCTGTGGATTGTTCAGATTGGCTGCCAGCCATTCTGTGGAAACGATGGGGTCAATATCGTAGGCTAGAAACTGAGAGGGGAGTAGCAGTGTTAGGAATAGAAGTAGTAAGGATGATAAGCAAAGTTTTTTCATGTCTATCCCTCCTTTCAATTGTTCTATGATACCTCTGTTTTCATCCCCGCCGTCCACTCATATCTGCAAAGGATGGCTATGCCGTAAAGGTCAATTTCGTTCCGGACATATTCAGAATGAACCGGTCCCCCATTTCCTTTTCAATATAGGAGATGGCCTTCCGACCCGTGCAGTGCGTTGGAATGATATAGGCCGGATTGATCTTTTTCAGTTCATCAGTGGTCCTGCCGATAATGGGTTCAAAAAGGGGACCAGAGAGATGGAACCCCCCCATGACCACATGCACCGTTTCAATACCTGTGACCTCGCGGGCATAAAGCACGGTGTTGACGATGCCCGAATGGGCGCATCCCGACAGGACGACCAGCCCTTTGCCCTTGAGGTTTATGACCAGCGAGGTGTCGTCTTCGATGGGGTCCCATTTTTCCACATTGTTATCCTGGTAATAAGCAATGGGGAAACCCTTTTCAAAGTCTGTCAGGCGGGGAATCTCCCCAAGAAAGAGAACATCGCCATTCAAGAGGGCCAGAGGCGACCGGGTCTCCACCAGTTTCATGCCCGCAGTGGCCACCCCTTCCCGGGTTAATGACAGCAGGTGAATTTTCACGTTTTCCTTGACCTTCAGGTACCGGGGAGACCGAAAGATGGCCGGATGGGCGACCACCGGAATGCCCTTGTTAGGGATTGCCGCCATCATGGATGCGAAGCCTCCCGTGTGGTCATTGTGGCCGTGGGAAAGAGCAATGGCCTCTACCGTAGACAGGTCCACGCCCAGGGCTTTTGCATTGTACGCCGCCCCGATTTCGGAAAATCCCGTATCAAACAGGAGCGTGTGAGTATTGTTTCCGACCGTTGTCCGGACAATGGCGGAAAAGCCGTGTTCCGACAGGATGGATTTGCGAAACTCGCCGTCTTTCAAGGGTGACGCCCGCCGTATAATCTCATTGTTGTCCATGGCCGTGAGGTCAATATAATTGTCCTGCAGGGTCAGAATCTCTACTTTGTCAATTTCTTTTACTTTTAAGTATTTCTCCATCACACTATCCTTTATCGCCTTTTTCTACGTTTGAAGCGCCTTTTTGCATAGTTCCGTTATGAATAGCGGATTGATTGAATCATCCTTGCAGAGCTTCCGAAGATTGAGATAGCACATGGGGCAGAGGAAAACCATGGCATCCGCCTTCACTTTTTTTGCATCGTCGATATTCCATTTTTTCACAATCGCCGCCCGTTCCTTGTCGCGGGCCATGAGCGGAGCGCCGCAGCAAAGTGCGTTCATTCTTTCATACTTTCGTGCTGGTCTCTCTACACCGAGGAGTTCAAAAATCTTATCGAGATAGATATCCTTTCCTTGTGTGTAGCGGGAGGCGCAGGGGGACTGGTAGGCAACTCGGATGGGAACCGCTTTGAGTTGGCCCTCGCGCTTCTTGAGCTCGCGGTAGAGATATTCAAAGATATGGACCGGCTGGAAAGGCACTTTCAAGCCATACTCCTGGGCCAGGGTGGTCAGCAATGTGTAACAGTCATCGTGGAAACAGACAACTTCTTTAGCTCCCAGGGTGGCGAGGTTCTCGATGAATCTCTTTGCTTCTTTCTTGACGGGGCTCGGTTTCCCGAGGTGAATGTATCCAACGGTACAGAAGTAGTCCGCGCCTTCGACAATCGTCAAATCATCGAAAAGAGGATTGTCCAGAAGTTCACGAACCATATCTCCCACGATGCACAGATTCAGCACGGGCTTGCCCTCTTTGCCTTTTTTCACGACGGTCGGCAGATTATAGAGCTTAGCGAAATTCTGCATAGCCTGCTCGGGAATGCCGAGGGCACCCGTTTCTTCCTGGCGCTGGTTCAGCAAATCGAATGGATTGGCCTGGGTCGGGCAGACCAAATTGCACGATGCACAAGTAACGCAGAGACCCACAATAGGCGGTGTTCCTCCCGATACGAGCTCCTTCATTTCCTCCTGCGCCCGCTTGAGGTCGTATTCCACATAAGGACAAAACTCCAGGCACTTTCCACATAAGTTGCATTTTTCTTGGTAAAACATTGATTCTTCCTTTCCTTTTTAAATATTATCCCACGACTCGCTATTTTTCCCGAGGGTATGGCCAAGCCATCACACCACCTTCCATGACTTTTACGTTATGCCATCCATTGCCCTCAAGAACGAGGGCAGCCTCATACCCCCTGAGAGAGATTTTGCAAAAGCAGATAATTTCCTTTCCCTTATCCTCGGGAATTTCATTAAGGCGTTTCCGCAGAGCGCCGAGGGGGATCAGCCTTTCGCCGATACCGAGGCGCATTTCCTCAAATTCATCGGGTCCTCTCGTATCGATAAGGAAGGGCTTCTCGTCTTTTAACACCTTCTCCCGGACCTCCATGCTGCTAATGCCTTTCATTCTGCCCTTCATTTTATTCTGCATGATGTGAGCCGTGGCGATAAAGTGATCGATGGCCAGGGAAAAAGGCGGGGCATAGGGAAGATCGGCATTGACGACGTCCTCAACAGTCAGGTGACCCTGAATGGCCATGGCCCACTGTGCAATCTGTTTGCTCACATTACCGGGACCGACACACTGGGCACCGAGTATCCTGCTCGTTTTCTTGTCGGCCACGAGCTTTGTCACCAGAAGCTTTCCCACCATGTAACCGGGCTTATCGGGGCTGGCGTTGATGACGGTTATGATATCCTGATAACCAAGTTTCTTTGCTGCCGACTCGGACAAACCCGTCGATCCCGCCGCATAATCGAAGACCTTGCATATCCCCGTCTGAATCGTTCCGGGAAAGGTCACGGTGTTTTCTGATGCCGCGTTTTCTCCCGCCACACGTCCCTGAAGATTGGCGAGATCACCATAAGGAGCCAGTACCTTCCTGCCAGTAATTCGGTTTATCGTCTCGATGCAGTCCCCGACGGCATAGATGTCGGGATCTGACGTCTGCATATATTCATTGACCTCCAAGCCACCGATTTCTCCTATCTTCAACCCCGCTTCCCTAGCCAGTTTTACATTCGGTCTGACGCCGATTGCGACCACGGCCAGTTCACAGGAAAATTCCGTTCCATTTTCGAGCTTTACCGCTACCAATTTGCCATTCTCACCTAAAAATTCGGCAATGCCGTTATCAGTGATGACATTCGCTCCTTTGCTCTTCACATGATTCTCAACAAGCTTCGCCAGTTCCCAGTCGAGAAACGTGAGAAGCTGAGGCAGCAGTTCGACAACAGTAATCTCGACGCCCGCAAGCTGAAGGGCTTCGCAGGTCTCAATACCGATCAACCCGCCCCCAACCACCACAGCCTTCTTGATCTTCCCCTCATCTCTGACTTTCCGGAGGAAGTCGGCATCCTTTATGGAGTGCAGTGTGGTAATACCAGAAAGCCCAATGCCGGGGACGGGGGGCATTTGGGACACGGAACCGGTGGCAATAATCAATTTATCGTAGGTTATTTCGCCAGTCTCACCTGTAACCGTATTTCTGAACGAAACGGTATGTCCCTTTCGATCGATGGCGGTCACTTCCATATTCACCCTTGCCTCGATGTCCTTTGCATTAAGGTAAAACTGAGGATTTCTCGTCACACCCGTGGGTGTGCAAAGGAGCATGTTTCTGTCATCAAAACACCCACCGACATAATAGGGATATCCACAGGAAGCCATGGATAGATCGGTATCCTTCTGCAGGATGATAACCTCGGCGCTATTATCGATTCTTCTCGCTTTTGCCGCCGCCTTGGGCCCGGCTGCGGAACCTCCGACGACAACGATCCTTCTCTTTTTCACCATAAACTCCTTTCCAGCGTTTTGAGTTGATATGGACGGAAACAAACAAATCTATCAATTATATTCAAGGCGAATGGTTTCATCCGTGAGGACAGACTCCGTGACTTCCTGCCAGAAGGGGCTGTCCCAGGTGCGAAGCCTCTGGTGCATCTGGTAGTACTTCTCTGGAATCGGATGGGTGCCCAGAACAACGTCTATGCCATATCTCGATTGGATGAATTCCCTGAAATAACCGATTCTCGGACAGGGAGGATAACCGACGATCAGACATGTGGCCAGGTGGATCACGTCGACGTCGTTACGTATCATTTCCTCTGGCGCATACTCAATGTTGCCCCCCGGGCATCCGTCACAGGTCGTGTATCCCACGAGGGTCAGCTCTTTGTCATGGTAACGGCTGAATGCCCCTTCCTTCTTTTGCAGCGCTCTAAAACATTTGCCCCCGGCGCAACGATGATAGCGATGGCAGATAATAATGCCGACCTTCACTTGCTCCTGTTCGTTCATGATGATCCCCTTGTTCATTTAATAGATCTCCTTCATCGACATTCCCTTTGTCGGGTCATTATTGGCCTTTACAGTGGTTGCAGAGTCCATGGAACTGAAGGTTGTGGTTGGTGATCTTGAATCCATACTTCTTCATCAGACCTTCCTCAACTTTCTTCAGGAAGGCCAGTTCCTCTTCTATAAAATCGGAATGGTTGATGATCCTGCCGCAACCTGTGCAGATAAAATGGTGGTGATGATCCTGGCCTGACGGGGATTCGACAACCTCATATCTTGCCCGGCCGTCACCGAAATCAAATTTGAAGACAAGACCCACATTGACAAGCATCTGGAGGGTTCTGTACACGGAGGCGAGCCCGATGGCGGGATAGCACTCGTGTACCTTGTTATAGACATCCTCGGCGCTCAGATGTCCGTGTTGCTCGGAAAGCACATCCAAAATGGCCTTCCGTCCTGAGGTTATCCGGTAACCGGATTTCCTGATCTTGCCCTGGGCCAAGGTTTGTCTTTTTTTCTCCATCGGCACTTCCTTAGTTTTCTATGCGTAAGTGCTTATTGCAAATGATTATCATTTACATCACACGGTGAGAGATCAAATGTCAAGTATAAAAAATAACAGGGTAAAATAATAGGGATGTAAGATGATCATTACCACTTGTTATCTTTATTAGTTTCGACGGCGCTGGTGTGTGGATTTCAGTCAATTAAGGATTATCATTTGAAATGTCGTGTGAATTGGGAAAATAATAAAAATAACCTGGTAGGAGGAAGAATGAAGAGTCAGGTATTACAACTATCGTAAAATCAAATTAAGATTATTGTACATAGCTCATATAGCCCACGCTACGCTGTACTATTGACGATGTCATCCCGCAGTCCCCTCCTGCTCAGAATATAGGCCGCGAGAGCCAGGAGTGCGAGGACGAAAAACCCCCAAGTAAAAGACCCCATCGCATCTTTCATTAATCCGAACATCAGCGTAAAGAGGATGGCACCCAGATTGGCAAGGAAATTTATGAAACCGAAGAGAGTGGCATAGGAATCCGTGGCCGTCACACGTGTAGCAAGATGAAAAAAAGCGCCGAAGTTAATTTGAGTTCCCCCCTTGACAATTATGAACATATGTTTATAATAACCTCAGGTAGTAAATCATGGGAAGACCAAAATGTCCAAGACAAGTTAATTGTATGCCCGGCAGCGGTTACTTTAAACCGCGAGGCATACCGGTATCCATGCTGGACGAAGTCGTCTTACCCGTGGATGAATTCGAGGCGATTCGTTTGGCCGACTATGAAGGCCTCTATCATGAACAGGCAGCAGAAAAAATGAGCGTTTCCCGGACGACCTTCGGCAGAATCGTAGCGTCCGCCCACAAAAAGGTGGCAGATGCCCTCATAAATGGAAAAGCTCTGAGAATTGAAGGAGGTGTTATCAAAATGGAGGAAATGAGAAAATTCAAGTGTGATGACTGCGGGCATGAATGGGAATTGTCCTATGGGATTGGAAGGCCATCCCCGTGCTCATCCTGTGATAGCAAGAACATTCATAGGGCCGTGGAGGACAGGGGTCCCCATAGGCACAGGCGGGGACGTCCTTTTGAGACCAATAAGTAAGGAAGGAGATCGTGAACGGAATAAAAAGTGCGGTACCTTCAAACGATTGCAATTCCGTCTCCGAGCATTTTGGAAGAAGTGAGTTTTTATGATTTTACAGACAGATAATGGAAAGATAGCAGGCAAAGATATTAAAAAAACAGTCATACGCCGCATGCTATGGGTGAATGTAATGACGGTCGGCATCGCCACGGACATCCCTCGTACTCTTCAGTCGTCCATGCGCTCAATGATTGTGCAATGATTCTGTGCAGAGGTATAGGATGGAGGGCTGCGGATGAATATCTCCCGAGCGACTTTCGGCAGGATACTCGACGGGGTGCGCTATAAGTTAACGGGGGCGATTATAAACGGCAACGCCCTCAAAATAGAATTCAATAAACGAAATAATGGAGGTAATTTGTGAGAGTATGTTTTCCAGTTCAAGCAGATAACGGTATGGACAGCATGGTCTATAATCATTTCGGTTCCGCGGCAGCCTTTATCATCGTGGATACGGAACAAGAAGGTGCTGCAGCCGTCAACAACAGCGATATACATCATGAGCACGGGGCCTGCAATCCCATCATGGCACTGGGTGGCAGCCGGGTTGACGCGGTCGTCGTAGGCGGCATAGGCGCCGGTGCACTCAGGAAACTGAATGCCGACGGGATCAGGGTTTACCGTTCCATGGAAGCCACCGTGAAAAATAATCTCGATCTTCTGAAAGAGAACAGACTGCCGGAATTGACGCTCGATCATACCTGCGGCGGTCACCAGGGCGGCTGTTCCCATCATTAAATCAAGGTGTCAATCACAAAGGGAAATAAGAGGAGAAAAATGCCGATTTACGAATACCAATGCGAAAGCTGCGGTGCCATCAATGAATATATCGTTTTTGACGGCCATGAGAGATTGCAATGCAAAGCCTGTCAGGGCAGTAACCTCAGAAAGTTGATGTCGGCCCACAATATCAAGGGTTCATCCGGGCCAGTTGCCGGACCGACAGGGGGTGGCTGCTGCGGGTCGCCCAATTCCTGTGGCACTCCGGGAAGCTGTTGCGGGGGATAAGGATAAACCCGGCGAAATTGTTTTCAAGCCTCCACGAAGAACCCCAAGGATCACCTTTGTGAAGAGATGACGACGGGAGGAATCCGGGGGTTTTTATTTCCTGCCGATGTGGGGAATATGGTGGGGAATGAAAATCTTCATGGAGCAAGTGGTCAGGAAATTTCACCTAACAACCTGCTATTATAATTGGCGTCCCCACGGGGAGTCGAACCCCGGTTACAGGCGTGAGAAGAGAATTACAAATATATCTAAGCTACTTGTTTTATTATAAGTATTTGCCTTCATTTCATAAAGGATTTGCTAATTAACTACACATACCACTCTGCAATTTTCAGTTCTGAATTGAGGTGAGGATTACCATTTAAAATCAGGCTCCTTCAAGTTGAAAACGTTTCTCCCGGAATACTCTTAGGCAAGCATCCACCCTAGTGATAAGGTTAATGACTTCTTCTACTTTTCTTAATCAGTTTACCAGCCTTAGTTTGTCTGTCGTTGACATATATTGCTTGAATAATTATATTACACACTAAGACAAAAGAAGCGTGATTCTAATGTTTATCATTCATTTCATAAACATTAGATAGTTGTGTTGTATCCGGAGTTGTCTGCAGGCGAAAAGATATATCTTAACGCAGCAAGAAACAAGGAGGTGTGAAGATGTTTAAGGAATTTATGACAATGCCCCACGTGGTATTCGGCGTCTTTGGAATTATCGCAGCTATCTGGGTTGCCGTAGAAGCTGCAAACAGTAGTGAAGGAAACCGTTTCAGATTAAAAATAGCCAGTATCGGTACGACGATATTCATGTTGCTTTCGTATCTGATCGGAGGTTGGTGGTATGTCGTTTATTACGGCGTAGCTGGTCGTAGCGATAAAAACATCATCTTGGCAGGGCCATGGAAATGGTCCCATTCATTTTTCATGGAAGCAAAAGAACATATATTCTTCATGCTGATTATTCTGAGTATCATGCTTCCGGTAGTTGTGTTCCGCAACGAGATTTTTAAAGATAAAAACATAAGAAATCTAACGATCATGATTGCATTGACCATTGCGTTCCTCGGACTGGGCATGGAAGGTTTTGGTGCGATGATTACCAAGGGCGTAAAAATGAGCCTGTTAGGAGGTAAGTAGAATGAATACCAGAACTGAAAATCGAGGATTGGATAAGTTGTCCGTCGGCTTCGGCGTATCGTTTTTCGTCGCCAGTCTTTTCAACGCGTTGTTGATCATTACCAAAGAAACCTATGCCCCGTTGAAGGACTGGATGAAGTCCCTTTCAGGCCATCACTGGACGACCCATGGGATTTTTGTCATTGTCCTATTCATCATTCTGGGATTTATTTTATCCAAAACCAATCTGGATGAGAAAATAGATGCGGTGAAAACATCCCTATTTATTATTGCCGGAACTGTTTTTGGGGGTTTGATCATCGTGGGATTTTTCTTTAAACATCTTTTTGAGTAATCGGTTTCAATCGAAGATGTTATAGAAGATCGGGAAATGGGATTCTATCGGTAAATTATGGCGGGGCTTATTCTTGAGGAAATAACATTATTGTTTACCAATTAAAGTTTTGTTGACTTCAGGAAGGAGTGTTTGCTGAGAACACCTACAACTCAGCGACTTTCAATTTGGAATTTAGGTAAGGATTACCGATTGTAAACGGTACTTTTTAGAGCGGACAAAGTCGTTGTACAGATCGCCGGAATCCATGCCGACATTTCAGGATGCAACTAACCGAAAGGTGATCAAGGCAATCCGGAAGGCCTCGTTGTCCTATTATGGAATCTTGAATCCAAAGTGGTGACATTTGCTGCAGGCGTCTTCGGAGGGTTTGTGGCTGTGGTGACATTGTTCGCAGGCTGCATCTCCCAGATGGGAATCATGGGGATTCGGCCGGACAGCCGCGGTCTTCATGGCCAGCTTTTCGGCATCTCCATGGCACTTGAGGCAGGTCTCCGATTTCACCGCCTCCTTGGGAGGACTTTCCTTGTGGCATGCCGAGCAATTCAGGCCTTTCGCCTGGTGTTTGTCCCCGAGGAACTTCCCCTCCTGTGCCTCCACAATATGCGGCAGGACCGCCAAAAAGAAACTGATGACGAACAGGAGACTGCCGATCCTTAAACGCTTCTCATGCGAACGATGGCCCTTTCCCATGGGATATTCTCTTTCGATTCCAAGAAGAGGGAGGGTCGGGTGCGGATCACCCTTCTCCCTCCCCCGATATTCCTGTCATTTATTTCCAGGGTTTCAGAACTGCGGCATTCCTCCCGGCGATGCGCCCAAAGACGATGCACTCCGTCAGGTTGCCACCGCCCTGGTAGACGAATTTCAGGGCCGATGAGATTTCCCCCGCCGTAAAGAGCCTGGGGATAGACTTGCCCTCCCAGTTCAAGACTTCCCGTTTGGCGTTGGCGGCAATACCGCCTTTAGTGTTTGGTCCTCCCGCATAAAGAGGCAGGGCGTAGAACGGCGGTTTATCGATGGGCCCCATTGTTCCGGGCCTGCGGCCGAAGTCTTCATCCTTGCCTTTCTTGCAGAATTCATTGAATCGTCCGACGGTCTGGCTCAGATTCGCCGCCTCCATGAGCTTCCGATTTTCCTTATGATTCATGATCTTCGCGGCCAGGGCCTCCAGGGTATCGGCCTGCAGGATCCATCCCCGCTTGATCGCATCCAGATTGTCCTTCGTCCAGGGGACGAACCCGAACCCGGCCGTCGAGATGCCGAGAGAGGTGATGGTGACCTTGGAACGGAAGGCCTCGTCAAAAACCATCCAGCTCGGAACACGGGGATAGATCAGTTTGGTGATATCGAACTTGACCGCTTCCTTGTAGAAGAAATAGCGGCTCGGATCCGTCGTGACGAGCGTTTCCGCGGCATACCGGTTTCCGTAGTTGTCAATGACGATGGAATTGGGACCCCCGACGGAATCGGTGATCAGGCCCATCTTCAGACCATAATGCCGGATGGGGACCGCCATGATGATGCGGGATGCGGCCTTACCCACCTTGGCCAGGGCCGCACCGGCCTGCATGCCTATGGCAATGCCGTCGCCCGTGTTTTCCGGGCTTCCGTAGAAAGCCCATCCCTCCACACCGGGCCCCTCAAGAAAGGCACGACGCATCGGCAGGCTGTATTCATAGCCTCCTGTAGTGACGATCACCCCGCGTTTGGCCTTGCAGGCAACCTCTCCGCCATCTTTCTTCCGGCCCATAACGCCGATGACCTCGCCCTTGTCGTTCATGATCAATCGTCGGGCTGGGGTCTCCCACAGGATCCGGACTTTCCTTTTTTCGACGGCCTCTCTCAGGACGGTGAAGAACGCCTCGCCGTTCATTTTATCAGCTTTAGGAAGGTCCTTGGTGGGGATGTCGAAATCGGCCTTGTTCTTGAAGGAGCTGCCGAAGACGCGGTACTTGGATTCCTTGGCTCCGGGAAAGGTCGGGAAGGCGGCGCCGGAGAAACGGGAAAAGGCGACACCGTTGAATGCCGGATCCAGTTTCTTCAGGAAGTCAAGGTTGCCCGGTGAATAGCGCGCCCATGCCTCGGCAAGGCCGTCGGACACATCCGGTTGCTCGCCCTCCAGCATGGTGGGAAGGTTCTCGCCGCTGAACATGGCCTTGGCATAGGCCTTCAGGGCCTCCGGGTCTCCCGTCGGATCCGGACAATGAAAGATACCTCCGGACATACGGGTGTTGTTTATCAAATTGTTCTGCGGCTGCTTTTCGAGTACGATCACTCGAGCCCCCGCATCGGCGGCCTCAATCGCGGCACAGGTGCCCGCGCCACCCAGGCCCAGGATTACCACGTCGGCTTCCACATCCCACTTCTTGGGCATGCCGGCTGCCACCGCATCCTTTGCAGATGCCGCTAAACCGACAGCGCCTGCCGATGCCATGAGACCCAAACTTGCAGCGCCCTTTAAGATGGCTCGACGGGTCATGTCCGGTTGATTGTCCTTCATTTCCTTAGGATTTTTTTTCATCGCTGACCTCCTTTCATCAAAGCTACTTAACGTTTACAATATTGATAAGAATTTCCTTTTTCACGGTGTGAGTATATGAAGAGGGATTTTGTGTGTCAAGAGGAGTTTGGCCATAAAATATGGGGTGCGGTATCGGTGATCATTATCGGAAAAAACGTGGAATGTTTTTTGAGACCTCTCATTTCTTGTTTTCAGGAAGAAGTGATTTACAGTCCATATATTTTATGGCAGTCACGGATGATGTTGCCTTATATTGATTCAGGGTACCTTGAATCCAAACTCATGACAGGAAGAGCAATGATTTTCTGACGCTTTATGGGCATGGTGGCAGCTCTCACAAGACAGTTCACCCATATGAGATACATGGGGATTGGGTGAGACATTTATCGTTTTCTCGGCGATCTTTGCATAGGATCCGTGGCAACCGATGCATACTGCGGTGGGCACGGCTACCTTTGGAGGACTTTCCTTATGACAGGAGGCGCAGGCAATCCCTTTTGTCTGATGCCGGTCGGCCAGAAATTTCTTTTCTTCAGCCCCTCCATAGGACGATCCATGCCAGCCGGCAAGACCGAGAATGATCAATGCCATCAAAACCATGCAAGTCCAGTTTCTGAAAGGAAATCGTTTTTTCATCGGGGGAACTCCTTAAAAAAGATGAACCGAGGGGCGCCGCATGGTGCTTTGCGGGTCCCCCGGTTCATTACTTAACTTGGTTCGTTATTTCCAGGGTTTCTCTGCGGCAGCATTCTTGCCGGCAATGCGTCCGAAAACGACGCATTCACCGATATTGCCTGCCCCTTGGTAAATGATACCCCACATCGAACCAAATTCACCGGCGCTGTAAAGCCGCGGGATTGGTTTTTCAAAGGCGTCGAGCACTTGGGCTTTGGTATTGCGCCTTGGCCCACCCTGGGTGTTGAGCAGGGCTGGGTAGAGCTCAACAGCATAGAAAGGTGGCGTATCAATCGGCGCGGACCAGAGGGCCGTCGCCAGTTCCTTATATGCAGGATTGGACGGGTCTCCGGAACGAATCGGCCGGTGAAAGAGCGTATCAGCACCCTTGGCCATATCTTCATTCCATGTGGCCACCGTTTTTTCAAGGGTTGTCTTGTCCATGGTCTTGATCTTGCCGGCCAACTCTGACAGGGTATCTCCGTTCAGGATCCAGCCTTTCTGAATCTCTACGCTGTTGTCCGCACTCCATTTATGCTGTCGGCCGGCATAACCCATGCCTGCAAGGACTGTTATGGGTCCTGCCTTCCGCGCTGTTTCGTCAAAAATCACGTAGCAGGGAATACGCGGATATTCCAGTGTGTGGGTATCAAAATGATCCACCGCAAGCAGTCCTGCATGGAGTTCCACCGCCTTCTCGTTGACGAAGCGACTCCCATGTTTGTCCACCATGATATGGCGTGGCGTTCCGATAACCGCGGGAAAGGCCGCTTCAAAGTCGGGTGTTTTGATACCAAGGGGACAGGATACGCCGTTCATGTGCCAGAGGCCTGCGCCGACCTTCTGCGCTATTCTGATGCCGTCACCCGTATTGCCGGGGCTGCCGAGCGCATAGATGGGATATCCTTTGACAAAGTTCTGAAGATCTCTCGTGTTGTACTCATAACCGCCGGTCGTCATGACAACGGCCCGCTTCGCCCGGATCGCAATCTCTTTTCCTTTTGTTTTTGCGATGACACCGATCACCTCTCCTGCGCTGTTCGTTACCAGACGCTGGGCAGGCGTTTCGAGCATGACGGGAATTTTCCTCTTCTCTTCCACGGCATAGGCAAACACCTTCCACAGGTTTTTTGAACTGCCCTGGAGGCCTTTTCCCTCGCCTTTTATTTGGTACTTGTTCATTGATTTTGCTCCCGGCACCCTGGGATATCCTGCACCACCGTAGATAAGAGCATCTGTCCCCTCTTTCAGAGCCTTGACCCATTCAATATTTTTCACGGACTCCTGCGCATAAATCCTTACCAGACCCTTGTCCATGTCAGAATGGGAGTATTCATAAAGCCCTGTAATATAGGTATAGGCATCTTCTGCGTTTGTGGGCGAAAGAATACCGCCGCCCGAAACACCCGTATTGCCGCCGCTTTGCTTCATCTTTTCCAGGATGAGCACCTTTGCGCCTGCGTCATGGGCCTCAATGGCGGCACAGGCCCCGGCACCTCCATAACCGAGGATAACAACATCCGCTTCCTTATTCCATTTTTTCGGGATAATCGGCTTGGCTTCGACATTCACGGCGCCCAGCCCCATTGCTGCAACAGCGCCTGCACCGGCCACCGTTCCCTTGATGAAATCTCGTCTGCTTACACCTTTCCATGATTCTTTTTCAGCCATTTCAATACCTCCTTCTAAAACCGTTTATCTCCATCTTGTATCTCTCGGGATGCAACATGCATCCACCCCCATTATTATCTTGGATTTGTTAATTACTCTTCAGAGGGAAGTTAATCGGAATCAATTCACATATCAACCAGATACCGGCAAAAATACTAATTAAAAGGTAGCTTCATCCCCTACTTCAGAGCACTGACACCCGAAGTCGCAATCTGTCCATCCTCCTGGGATGTGCCACCTGACATGCCTATGGCGCCAACAATCTTACCACTCTGAATGATCGGCAGACCACCCTCAACTGTACAAATATCGTCGAGAGTCAGTAAACTAATCTTACCACTGTTTACCGCCTCCTCAAAGGCTTTGGTGGGTCTTTTATAGGCGACGGAACATCTGGCTTTATGAACAGCAACATCTATGCTGCCAAATTGCGCCTTATCAAACCGTTCAAGATAGATAAGATGCCCGCCGGCATCTACGATTGCTATGATTGCATTTATCTTTATTCTGTTAGCTTCCTTTGCTGCAGCCCATGCGATTTTTTTTGCAGTGGCAAGGTTTATGTTTAAACCATATGGATTGGGCATTTGAGGTGATTTCACTTTGTTTGCCATGCGGATCTCCTCTCGAAATTAATTGTAAATTGGAGCAGTAGGCTAACACGATTGCCATTTGAAATCTACGCTGAAAATGAATAATCACATTTCAACGATTTCAGGAAGAACGAAATAAAAAAGATAGTATTTGTTATACCTACGAGTCAAGCATGGAGCATCCAATATTATTCTGATTATTACCGTTTATACTCTTGAATATGCCATCATCTATTTCCTGGCCAATACATCCCGAACGGCCACATCTATTTTTTTCTTCAGGTAGGGTTTCTTGACACATGGACCGGCCCCCAACTTCTGAGCCTCCCTGGTTCGGTCAGTCTCCTGCTGGAACGGGAAGAAGGATGGCCGCCGGACGTGGCGCGCAAACTGGAGCTGATTGTTCATCAGACACTGCGCCTGAATACGATCATTTAGAATGTGCGGCGTGCTACGCGCCTGCCGGAGCCACATTTCTAGGTTATGTCTATCGCCGAGCTGTTATATGACAATCTTTCACTTGTGGATCCACAACTCCACAGGGCGGATACCCTGTTGCATAATATCCATTCTAACTCTAGATGTGGTACATTTGGGGGGGGGCAGGTTACATTTCGGCCTCTTACGTCGCTGCGATAAAAAATTCCCCTCCTCCTTATTTGAAGACGGGAGGAGGGGAAGATTGTACAATGTTGGGCTTTCCCGGCGGGACTCATGCCCAGGGCTTCAGTTTGGCGATCCTCACGCCGGCCAGGCGGCCGAAGGTAATGGCGTTGGTGAGGTGCCAGCCGCTCCGATAGCCGACGCTGTTCGTGTAGCCGCCCGCCACATGGCCGGCCGCATAGAGCCGGGGGATGATCTGCATGTCGGGGTCGAGAACGTGGGACTCATCGTTGATCCTTAGGCCGCCCATCGTCATGACGATTCCGACGAGGCCTTTCCAGCCGTAGAAAGGGGGCGTGTTCAAGCCGATAAGATATTTGGGGTTCCGGCGGAATTCGGGGTCTTCCTTCTTGGCCACGGCTTCATTGTAGACCGCCACGGTCTTCTTAAGACCCGCGGGGTCGATGCCCAGCTTTTGTGCCAGTTCTTCTAGGGTGGCGCCCTTCTTGATGATGGTCCCTTCTCCCGCAATCCCCTTGAGGAAGAGGTCCTGCTGCCCGCGGAAGTTCGTGGAGAGGCGCGGGTTGACCGCCATGTCCTTGGCCGCCGCATCGTCGAAGATGCAGACGAACTGATTGTCCACCTTCTGGACCTCGGGCATGAGGGGCGTGTAGTGGCCCTTGACGATCTCGTCGCAGAACCGCCGTCCTCCCTTGTCGACAAGGATCAGCCCGCTCCGGGCGAGGAGGTCGTAGCGGCACCAGAGGGTATACTTGCCGGGGGAGACCTCGACGCAATGGGGATGGCCCTCGGGAGAGTAACCCGTGATGTCCGCACCGAGTTTCTGGGCCATCCGGATGCCGTCGCCGGTATTGCCGGGATGGCCGACGAAAATCGATCCCTTCAATTCAGGGAAATGGCCCTCGATATAGGCCGCATTGGCGGCGAAATCACCTGTGCAGATGAGAACGGCTTTCTTCACTTTGATGTTCATGACCTTGCCCTTTTCGCTGACGCATTCGATGCCAGCCACTTCGCCCTGGGGATAGTCCAGGCCGCAGTTGTCCATGAAGAGCTTCGTGGCTTTCGTCTCCAGCAAGATGGGAACCTTCCGCTTCCTCACCTCGCCTGTGAGGGCCTTCATGAGTTTGGCGCCGCCGTTGGCCTCGCGGTAGCAGCGGTCCACAGTGTAGCCCGGCAGGGGATCGACATTAGACCATTTCAGCCCCGCACTCTGGAGGAAATGGTACGTGTCCAGTGCGTTGTCGATCAGCTTCCGGGCCAGCTTCGGGTTGACGCCGTTGGCGGAGGTCGTCATGGTATCCTTGTACCACAGCTCGTTTGAATCCTGGATCCCGGCGGCCTTCTGGAGATCCGTTCCCGCTGCCATGACCGTCCCCGAGGAGAGGAGGCCCGCCCCGCCCGGATAGGGCATTTTTTCAAGGACCAGAACGCTCTTCTCCCCGGCGTCGGAGGCCGCGATGGCCGCCGCGCAGCCCGCCACCCCGCAGCCGATGATCAGCACGTTGACCTCCCGGTCCCATTTCTTCGGAGGCGGCGCCGCCTGCACCTCTCTGCCTCCCAGGTGTACCAGGGCCAGCGACCCTACTCCGGCGGCCGTACCTTTGATGAATCCGCGTCTCGATATGAACGTCTTTTCTCGATTTTCTGACATTTTTTTATCCTTTCTCTGTGAGTCGTTTCAAAATACTGCTTTTTGGTAAAAAGAAAGCATCACTTCTTTTTGGAAAAGTCGAAGTTGAAGCTGTGGCACTGCTTGCAGTAATCCACGGACGGTTCGTGGGCCTTGTGGCAGAGGGTGCAGCGGATCTCACCCAGGTGGTGATCGTGGGGATTGGGCTTCATTTTTGCCGTCCGCGCAGCCACGGCGGCGTAGCCTTTGTGGCATTCCAGGCAGCGCTCTTCGGAAGCGCGCTCCTCGGGGAAGAAGGATTCATGGCAACTGCCGCAGGAGATTTTTTTCAGGGCATGGGTCCGATCCAGATATTTCGATTTCGCCCAGGAATTGAAATAGGGAACCATGGCGTCGGCCTTTTCCTTTGTTGCCTTCACACCGCTTCCCTCACCGCCGGTCAAACTGAAAAGCCCTTCCGCGGACTGTTCATGGCAGGACCAGCAAGTACCAGCAAATTTTTCGCGGGAAAAATGGCCGAAGTGGACGGTCCGCTCCAGGGACTGGGCCGCTCCCTTTTGAGAATGGCAGGCCAGGCACTGTTTGACACCTTCTTGGGAAACCTTGGGATGTGCCTTGAAGAGCGTTTCGGATAGTTGCCCGTGACAGCTTTTACAACCCCTTGACATCTGCGCCGTCAGCGCGGTATCTGAACAAAACAGGAAGGCTCCCGCAAAACATACGAGTGAAACGAGATAAAAGCCTTTCCGTCTCATAAAAATCCTCCGTGATGAAAATTACATTTAGAGGGCCGGAGTATAAAGCGACGGTATCTTGTATGTCAAATCTAATTTATTGGGTGAAAATCTCGGCCTTCACTATTGGTTGCCATCAGAAAGGTTGATCTTTTTCAAAATTACCAGATGCAACATTTCAGGAAGGACTAAACAACACTTTAGAACGAATACTTTTTCATTTCGTTTGACAGCAAAGGATAGTGGATGCCAAAAAAGAGAGGCTGGATAAATTCCGGCCTCTCTTTCTGGATCACTTTAAGACAGGATAGATTTGACGGCGAGGCGTCCGAAAATAAGGGCCTTTCCAAATGCAGTTCCCGTCATGTAGGCAGCGCCATGGACCCCACCCAGGATTTCTCCTGCACCATAAAGACCTGGGACAACCTCTCCATAGATATTCAGGACCTGGGCCTTTTCATTCACCCGGATACCTCCGTAAGTTCCCAGAATGAAGGCTGTGGAGGCTAGGGCATAAAAAGGAGGTTTTTCAATCTTTACCGGTTTTCCGAAGCCAGCAACGAGGGTCTTTCTTCCGAATTGCGTATCAATTCCCTTATCGACGCTGGCATTGTAATCACGTAAAGTATCTTCAAGGGTCTTTGGCTGTATGCCTATGGCCATTGCCAGTTCTCCGATTGTGGCTGCCTGTTTGATTCGGCCCTCCTTTTCCAGCGTATCCGTCTTGGCCAATTGGTCCTTGTTAGCCTCATCCCGGATCGCAGCATCGTAGATCTGATAACCTATTGCATTAGGCTGCATCAGGGCAGCGTCGCCAACGAGTTTATAGGAGATCGATTCATTGACAAAACGTTTACCCTCCTTGTTGATGATGAGGGCACCTTTATAAAAGACGAGAGCGAAATGGGCCATGGATGTAGCTTCCGTATCAAATCCAAAGGTCGCCTTGATGTAAGGCATATCCTGGAGATCGGCTCCCGATGACCATGCCATCTTGAGACCATCTCCCTGGCATCCTAATCCTACCATGGCTTTGGCTTTTGCCATGGAGGGGACGAACTTGGCCAGCAGGTCTTTGTTCCGTGAGAAACCGCCACTGGACAAAATGACGCCTTTTTTAGCGCCATAATAGGTTTTTTTGCTTCCCTTCTCAGCCATAACGCCCCTGATCTTCCCACTTTTCTCGTCAAGGATCAGTCGGGAGACACCTGTACCCATGATAATCATGGCGCCTTTTGCCTTTGCCGTGTCCCCCAGAATCTTAATCACGTCCTTGGGGGTAACATAATGGCTGCGGGGGACGCTCATGCCGCTGGCAATCCCGAGGCCATTGAATTTTACGCCCAAGCTCTTCAGCCATTTATAGGTCTCAAGCTGATTGTCCAGATAGGCTTTGACCATAACAGGGTCATTGACGTTTTCTCCCACTTTCATCAGGTCCTTGTAAAAAAGATCGTTTGAATCCTTGACATCTTTTTCGGCCTGCAAGTCCGTACCGGCAAAAGCCAAAGCACCGCCGCAGATGAGGCTACTGCCCCCCATAGCGGGTGTCTTTTCCAATACTACGACCTTGGTGCCTTTTGCCGCCGCTTCTAAAGCCGCAGCAAGACCAGCACCACCAGCGCCAACAACTATGATATCCACGTCCATATCCCACTTCTTTGGGAGCTTTGCGATTGCATCTTTTGGATTAAAAGCAGTCAAGATGGTTGCTGCACTGGCGCTGCCGACCGCTGCCATTTTGATGAAATCTCTTCTCGAAACATTTTTTTTCATGGATTTTTTCTCCTTTCATGTCGGTTGATGATCTATTTTTAAACCCTACATCCAGTAATGAATGCACACTCGGTTCGGGCAATACACAAAAGATATTTGTTTGACTTTGATGCGAACTTGCTTCTCTGGGATGGAAGTATAGAAAGCGCAACCTTTTGTGTCAATGAAATAATGACCCACGAATACCACTTGCTATCTTGGATGCCTGCCTTTTTTATTTCCTGACATTAAATATTACCAGTTGAAAGTTCGGATGCCTGACAAAATCGCTGGATGCTCTCTTTCAGGAAGAACAGTTCGATGATGCCATTTATTACTGTTTGGTTGTGGATGAGTATAGATAGTGATGATTACGGATCGAAAAAAAAGTAACAACAAAACTCACCGGCTCTGGTGAATGAAGGAGCCTCCCCCGCCGGGGGGAGGCGTTGAGAGGAGTGTTCGCCTACTGCTTCGGACCACCGGGGATCTTCATCTGGAATGTGCGATGGCAACCCAGGCAGTAGACATTAGATTCGGTATGGCTCTTGTGGCACACGGTGCATGCGATGTCCCCCAGATGGGACTTGTGGGGGTTGCGATCCTTGAAGTCTTTCGGCTCTGACTTGTTGGCCAGTTGATCCATGGGGCCGTGGCAATCAAGACAGCGGCTGTTTTCCACGCTGTCTCCTTCTACCGGTAATACCTTTCCGTGACAGCCCATGCACGTCACATTCTTTTTTCCGTGTTCGGCATCTATGTATGTGGAAGTGGCCCAGGAAACTGATACCTTCTTCAAAAGATCCATATCTTCTTTTGATGGCTTTCCCCAGGAGAGTTTCTGCCCCATAAGGCCAAAACTTTTGTCGTGAACCCAGGTGTGACAGAGCGCGCAGTCAGTTTTTCCTTCATGGTCTCGATGAAGCCTGGCAGAGAATGCATTGGGTGCCGCCTTGCCTGATACGTCCGGCTGGTGGCAGGTGGTGCAGGCACCGATATCTTTTCCGGCCGCGGCGGGATGCCCCTTCGGCAGGACCGGCGCAAAGTCAGAATGGCAGGTAACACACGATTCTCGCCGTGCGGCCGCCCCCTTCGATTCTGCGGGTTTCGCGGCCTCCAGGGCGATGTTTCCAGCAAGAAGATATGCCAGGCTGAAAAATGCGCTCATTGTAATTATGAGCACTGTTTTTTTCATTTCCCCTCCTCTACGGATGAACGGCAGGACCTTTTTGACCCTGCCGTTTTTCTTGTAAAAATTTTGAACTTACCGCCTTTTCATGCCACAGGTTTTTCTTTGCCGGCATTCGTACCCGCGATGCGGCCGAAGACGACACAGTCGGTAGTGGCATTGCCACCCAAGCGGTTCGATCCCTGGACACCACCGCAGACTTCGCCCGCCGCGTAGAGGCGGGGTATCGTCTTACCCCAGATATCGATCACCTGGGCCGAGGTGTTGATCCTGAGGCCGCCCATGCAATGGTGAATGGATGGCCACTGGGCGATGGCATAAAAGGGCCCGTTCACTATGGGAAGCATGTTTTTCGTAATCGGCTTATTGAAATCAAGATCTTTCCCGCCCTCGATGAACTCGTTATGCCTTTTGATAGTTTCTTGTAAAGCGTCAGCGGGGATACCCAGTTTTCCGGCCAGTTCGCCGATCGTATCCGTTTTCCAGATACGACCCTTGGCCATTCCTTTTTCAATCTCTTCTTTTGGCACAGCCAGTTTCTGAATGATCTGCTCGCTGAAGATCGAGTAGGTGGGTTTAGAGCCGGATTTGATCTGGGTGTTGGAAACAACATCACGCCGCTCCAGTTCACTGACAAATCGTTTGCCGGTTTTGTTGACATAGATCAGCCCGTACCCCGTGCCCGTGTAAGGATAAACTGCCGGCGTATCAAGGACCCCGGTTTCCGGTTCCGCACACGGGTAAAGCTGAATAAACGCAAGCTGAATGGCTTCGGCTCCAATAGCCTGGGCATAACGTATCATCTCACCCGTTGCTCCCGGTTGATTTGTACAATTGTACTCCGGCACAAGACTCGGGTTGAACGTCATTCGCATCTTGACATCCCTGCTGAAACCGCCTGAAGCAAGGACGAGCGCCCTCTCGATCTTGATATTGCTTTTCTTCTTATTTTTTATGACTTCCACGCCGAGTACAGGGCTATCTGCATCTTTTCGCCATATCCAGCTCACCTGCGTACCCAGGCGAATCTTGGCCCCGCGCTTCTCCGCAATCCTTTTCAGAGGCTCTGTAATACCCCGACCCACTCCCTCAACGGCCATAAAAGTCCGGTAAGCCGAGTGACCTCCCATACGGGGTAGGGTGTTCCTGACCTTTACCCCCCCCTCGTCCATCAGCCAGTCCAGGGCATCGGGAGCATTTTTTACCATGATTTCCACTAGTTCGGGATAATTGTAAAAATCGCCGCCCTTCAGGGTATCCTGTTTAAATAGCTCCCAGCTATCATCCCCCAAATTGAGTTTCTTCCGAAGGTGATATTCATCATCCCACGAGTTCATTGCCCCGCCATTTATGATGGAATTTCCCCCGTACGTTGGCATCTTCTCCAGAATAACGACCTTGGCGCCCTGACCCTCTGCCATTGCGGCTGCGGCCAGTCCTGCGAAACCGGAACCGATAATGACGACATCGATCACCTCACCCCATTTTTTAGGAAGCTGGCGTACCGCAGCTCCGGCTGATCCCGGAGACGCGAGGTTCATTGCAAGACCGCCCGTCGAAGCAAGAACTCCCAGGCCAATGGCCCCTTTAAGAACGGAACGGCGGCTTACTAAAGTTGAGATCATAGTTGACTCAGTCGCTTTTAAGTCATGCCCGGACTCTCCTTTACGCTCACGTTTTTTCATTCTTACCACTCCTTTCTTCTTGGAATTACAGTTTCCGTTAATACGAACTATCTTTCTTGCTGGTTGTTGAAATTTTTAATAGCAGAATTGCAAAATAAATCAATAATTCGTTTGAGGGATGATTGGTGTCAACCTTTACTGAGGAGTCATTAAAGATTCTCCATTATCATTTGAAATGTTCAATCGAGAAGAAAAATTAGAAAACAACATTTCAGGAAGGAAGGGCGACTGTTGACGTTTCCTACTTATTCTCACTCCATTGTAGCCAACAAACACGAAGATTACTGGTTAAAATGTGCATAAAAAAGGCAGGGTCAGATGGCCCCGCCTTTTTTCTTCACTTGTCGCCTGTCTATCGGGTCAAACTCCGTTCAGACATATCCCTCAAGATACCCCCTTCTCCGCGGCAATGTTCTTGCCGGCAATTCGGCCGAAAATGAGGGCCATGCCGACCGCGGAACCGGACATGTAACCGGAGCCGTGGAACCCTCCGGTCACCTCGCCTGCCGCATACAGGCCCGAGATCGCCTGACCGTAAACATCCAGTACCTGCATCCTGGGATTGACTTTTAAACCGCCGTTGAAATGGGTCGTGCCCGGTACACTGATGAGGGCGACGAAGGGTGGGGTATCTATCTTTACAAGCTGGCCGGATATGCCCACCAGGTTTTTGCGCCCGAATTCGGGATCCGATCCTACCTCCACATAACCGTTATACTTATTGACCGTTTCCACCATCGCTTCCGCATTCATGCCGCAGGCCTTCTGGAGTATGGCCCCGAGTTCCGCAAGGGTGGGAGCTTCGTATTCTTTGGCGCCCTTCATCAGATTTCCCAGCGGGGTTCCGACAAGCGCCTTCTTTACCTTGGCATCGTAGATCTGGATCATCAATACATCAGGCTGCTGCAAGCCGGCCCAGCAGATGTCGCTATAACCTTCAGATTCTCGGAAGAACCTCTTGCCGTTCTTGTTGACGATGATGGATCCAGCATAGAACGTGATGTCAGTGGCGCCGGTTTCCTTATCGCCCGGGGCCGTCGGGCCCACTCCGATAGTCATGTAGGTCATACTGGATCCCAGGCCCCACCCCATGATCAGGCCGTCCCCTCTGGAACCGATACCTGTAAGCGGGAATATCTTTTCAGAGCCTGGACGGCCGAAGTTCTTGGCAAGCTCTGGATTTCTTGTAAAGCCTCCCGTCGCCAGAACGACACCTTTTTTGGCTTTGTAATACTGTTTCTTGCCTTTGCTCTCAACCTCAATGCCCATGACCCTGTTGTCGGGGTTGACGAGCAGTCTTTTTCCGCGGGTATTCAGAAGAAGCTGGGCTCCCTTTTTCTTGGCTGCATTTTCCAGGGTTGCGCACATTTCGGCTGCCGATGATGTATCATGACCCCACGGCTTCTTCATATGTGCCCACGAACTTACCCTAGTAAACTTAACTCCTAACTCCTTCATCCGTTTGTAGGTTTCGCTGGCATTATCCACATAGGCCCTGACCAATGCTGGGTCACAGTCCTGACGATGGGACGCCATGAGGTCCGCGAATAATTCATCACGGCTTCCCGGCTGCATATCGGTTTCGCAAGCCGCATAGATCCCGCCGCTGATCGGAGTACTCCCCAGGCGCACGGGCTCACTCTCAAGAAAGATTGTCTTAGCGCCGGTGTCCGCCGCCTCAATCGCGGCAAACAGCCCCGCTCCTCCCGCTCCGACGACGACGACATCGACCACCTTGTCCCATTTCTTCGGAAGGATGGCCGCCTCCGCCCGCCCCGATGTGAGACTTAAACCAACCGCGCTGGTGGCTGCTGCCATTGCGCCCAGGCCGACAGCCCCTTTAAGGACAGAGCGACGGCTCACGGAATGATCTTTTTTTTCTACGCCATTGCTGACATCATCGATCTTCTTCTTTTGTTCATCCTTTACCATGGCTATCCTTCCTTTCTGTTGAGAATGTTATTGGCATTAAACGGACGCTTCTCTTGGAACACTTACCGCAATATAATTGATGAAAACTTCCTTTTTCGCTTTGGGAGTATACGAAGAATGATCTTTTGTGTCAATTGCATTTTGACCACAAAATATGGGGTATTGGTGATCATTACCAGAAGAAACATGGAATATTTTTTGAGTCCTCTTATTTGTGGCTTTCAGGAAGCCACAAATACCCTCTCTCATCCAAAAAATCACCCTCCCAAAATTGCATGTTTCAACTCGGTATATTTCCACATTCATATCCACAGGAGTATGACTTTTTTCAAAATAGCAAATGTTTCATTTTTTGCCTATGGGCATTATGTAAACGGGCTGCTCATTATCAGGCAACTTCAAAGCTTTTTTTACTTCTTCTGGTTTGAAACCGGCCATGGTTACAGTTCCGATATTTAGGGATACGGCCTGTAAACAAATGTTCTGGGCAACATGACCTGCTTCTAAATATATCCAAAAAGGATTCTTTGCCTTGTTGGATAAACCAGTAATAACAATAGCAGCAGGAGCATTCTTGATAGGATTCTGTGGGGCTGCACTGTATAGATTTGCTTTTATGTCACCATCGGCAATCTTTACCAGCTTATGTCCCTGGGGTTGATATTGATACATTCCCATTGTTATATCGGCTACTTTTCCTGTAAGGATATAGATCTTCATGAGATAGGATGCCTGTGCCGAAGGTGCGGTCCTTAACCCACGATTTGGCTCTGTAATACCCTGAGCTGCCCAGAGAATCTGTGAAATATCCGCCAAGCTCAACGGTTTATCACTATAAGATCTCACGGTTCTCCTTTCTGATAATGCCTTCTCAACAGATATTGAACCATCAAGAGCAGGAGTAGGTAAGTCAATGATACTTGTTGCTGATTTTTGTTCCTGAGCTTGGGCTAATGGAATCCCCATGTCTTTTTGACAAAGCATAGTGACAATTGCAAACACGATTACGATTCTAACTGCGATTGACAAGAATCTAACTTTTTTCATGACTACCTCCATAAAATTGAATTGTGTTCATTTTATTTACCGGAATAATTTTCTAAGAGCTATCCATATTCAGATGGGTCCGGTTAACCTAATCCGAAACTTGTACCACATGTTAAGTTAAAGTTCCGCAGTTTTTTGATTATTTCCGATTGAAATGTTGTGTGAATTGGGAAAATAAGGAAAACAACATTACAGGAAGATAGCGAGAGAGACCTTCTGTTTTCTTTATCTACAAAGTGTCAGGATTACTCAACACCAGAGGTTATTGATTTCGAGTTGAAATATTGAATCTGGTAAAACGATATTTGTAATATAATCACAACACTAATGAACATGAACTAACAATAATAGCGTGGCGTTACTAACTACAGAAGCCCGTCACGGGGACAGGCTTCTATCAATTAGGTGATCGTAAGCGTTCAGGATATTAATTGCCGTAGAAATCGATTATTCTCATGTTGGCCCACAGCGGCGAGTAGAGCTTCTGCAAGGTTTGGTGCAGTATATGAGGTCCATAGACGTTACCGGTTTCATTGTTTTGCCACCTCACATAGTAGACCAAGTCGTAGTCTTTGATATGAATGGGCCTATCCTCTCGGGCTTTTTTGCCGATGGAGACCTCCAAAACCCCCGGGATTTTTGAGAGAAGTGCCTTACCAACGGTAATCATCTCTTCAACTTGTTGGGGGGTCACGCCGTCTTTCAGCTTACACAATGCTATATGATGGACGACGGGTTCGCCAGCGAAAGCTGACGCACTAAAAATAATGGTGGTAACGAGTATGATAGCCATAATGAACTTTTTCATAACAATCCTCCTTTTTTAAGATTAAGTGTTTGAATACTGGCACCTTCTGATAACTCCTTTTCACGGCGGACTCCAGAAGGTTAAGGGGAATGTTGATGGGTTTACTGAGCTATATGAGAGACTATGGTCAATGAATGCTCTTATGAGAATAGGAAGTCAAGGGGGAAAATTGTCGGTTTCATCATAGACTACTGTTTGAAAGGGAGGATGTCCTTCAAAATTGACGGATGCTTTGTTACAGGAAGGCAGCGAGCGTGGTCGTCTGTTTAGTTTATCTGCAAGTCCTCAGTTTTCCCTATTGAATGAGAGTGAGAATTACCAGTTGAAGTGATGAGCGATAGGGAAATCTCTATCCGGGGTTTAGCCCTGGATAGAGATTTGTTGGGTGATGTTATTTGCCTGCCTTTGTCTTTCTAGTCTTTTCGCCGTTGACAAAAAAATCTTCCACTTTCCCTTTGTCAGCGCCGGCAAAATACTCTTCGACCTTCCGGTAATTGTCGTCGACAGTGGCCTTAAACTCTTCACGTCCCCACTTGTAGGCCTTAAGCCAGTCCGTGACGGCCTTCTTACCTTCTGCAGGCATCCAGGGACTTTGCTCCAGAAAATTGTTCACTATCTTTTCCGTCTGCTCCTGAAGAACGGTCATGGCATTAAACGTGTTGTCAAAAACTGTTTTATTAAATTGACTCATCTGCTTCGCAATCTCTTTCGGGTCCATTTTTTTCTCCTTTCATCGGGATTGGTTATCTATCCGGGATTATAGCTCCGGATAGAGCTTTGTTGGGTGATGTTATTTACCAGCCCTTGTCTTTCCCATTTTATTTGATGTTGACAAGAAAATCTTCTACTTTTTTATAGCTTTCATTGACGCTCGCCTTAAAGGTGTTTCCATGATGCTATCTTTACCTACTACTGTTGCACGGAGCATGGCAGGAGCTTGTAATCATTACCAATTGCAATATGCATAAAGAGGGCAGAACCATTTTTTGATCCTGCCCTCAAAGAAGAAACGTAAAATCCGATTTAATTTTTTACTTTTTGCCTTTTTCCGCCGGAAATATTTCTGTCGTATCAAGTAATGGAACAATCTGCTGTTTCATGAGATCGCTCCATCCCATGACGGATGTTATGAGAGCTTTGGGATCATTTGTTTCACAGATCATGAAACCTCTACCGCCGCCAACATCAAGCCATTCGTGAACCTTCTTCACTCCCTCAGCGAGAGTGGGTCCTTTTTTCTCCATACGTCTATTAATCAACGCATCTCTCTGTCCAGGTTCCCATGTGTAAATATTCATGAAAAGCATATATTACCTCCTTTACTACAGGCAGGTGAATGCCTGAATTTGTTTATATGAAAATAGATACTCTGAGTACCGTAAAACGTAAGCTCCCACAGAAGAATAGTTACCTCCGTGGAAGCCGAAATATCGGCACCTTCCGATAAGTCATTTTCACGGCGGACTCCAGAAGGTTATGGGGAGGGTTGATGGGTTTACTGAGCTATAAGAGAAACGACGATTGATGAATGCTCTTATGAAAATGTAAAGTCAAGGTAATATTTTATTAATAATATCACTTGAAATGTTGGATGACCGTCAAAATTACTGGATGCTCACTTACAGGAAGGAACAAATATGGTAATTATGTAACTCCTCACGGTCTGGTGTCAAAATAGCTTTTGGGTTCCTTGCTGCTCGCTAATCATGTTCCTTTCCGTCCCGTCATGAGAAAAACGGTAAACTCCACCATCTTCCCATCATGAATAGGTTTCATAACAGTAGCTGCTGTCCGGTGCCTTACATTTTCAAACCCCGCCTCGATAAATA
>Ga0208102_1000035_pt1 | contig 95376 bp, 102 predicted proteins | sample CryBogmetaGMA17M_FD_184549 | JGI IMG/M metagenome (GOLD analysis project Ga0208102, IMG submission 184549) | Freshwater microbial communities from Crystal Bog, Wisconsin, USA - MA17M (SPAdes) | ecosystem: Environmental > Aquatic > Freshwater > Lake | place: Crystal Bog, Wisconsin, USA...
CGCCTGACCGTCACGGCAGTCTACGAGCTTATGCGGCGAAAAGCCCGATACGCCCTTGTTTCGCTGTGTACCGGCGGGGGAATGGCTCCGGCGACGATTTTCGAGAGAGTCTAAGGCAAGGTTTGAAGAAATGGATACCCTCTGTCCTCGGTCAGGAGAGGCTCGCTCAAGGGCAGTATTTTTTGTATGGAGCCGGGAGACGAATCCCCGGAGAACCCAAGGCTGCCGATCATAGCCTCAAGAATCACTGCTAATGCTTCTCAAATAAATTATTCGGGTACGCCCGTTTTGCCTTTGCGATAGAATTCTGTCAGGAACTCCGTATCCTTTGGAGAGAGGTCAAAACGCATGACTGCTTCATTGATAAGCTTCTGAACGTTCTTGTTGGGATCATCCAGCAGTTTATCGGAAATCCATTTGACAGCTTTGCGAATAGATTCTCCTTCGGGCATAATCGTGGCCATGTTCTACACTCCTTGCTATAATAGAGATAGTTCAGGTTGCCTTCATAAACTAAAAAACCTACAAATGCAATCAATGTCTCATCAGGAATGGGAAAACCCAGGATTCCCAGTCCCAGAGCGACAAAAATTCCCCAATAAGAATATTTTGCGATGGTCAACAAAAGGGCATGCATTTATGCCCCATGGGCTCTGTGTCAAGAGTTATTTTGGCAGTATTATAGAATAAATGCTTTCAAAAATGCGAGCTGAAATATCGTAGCAGAATCCGGAAAGGGACAAGATGCTTAGAGGAGAACTCAGTACCACTATTGAGACTGCATGTCTATAAGGTTCAGTTTGAGACAGTTATCGGCACTTCTTCTTAAAAACAAGAAAGGGCGGGAACTTCTCCCACCCTTTCCTGTCAAATAGTTTATAGCGTACGATATTGAACCTATTTTTATAATGTCTGAATGTTACTTAACAGCATCTTTTAGTGCTTTGCCGGCAGAAAACTTGGGCACTTTCTTGGCCGCAATCTTGATTGGTTTGCCGGTCTGGGGATTTCTTCCTATTCTTGCGGATCTCTTCGCAACGGAGAAAGTTCCAAAACCGACCAGAGTCACCTTGTCTCCTTTTTTCAGAGCCTTCTTGATTGCATCAAGGACGGAATTAACGGCGCTTACTGCCTCCACCTTGCTGCACGTTGACTTTGCAACCTCATTGATCAGATCTTCTTTGTTCATAGCATCCTCCTCCCTTTTTATATTATAATGGTGTCGATCCGCCAAAGGCGGAAACATCAGCACCTCTCAGTCAATGCCTCCTTATAGATTCTGAGCTTAAAAAAAGCAACATTAAAATGATGTTTTTTAACTTTATTTTTAAACGGTGACAATAGACACAAAGCAGTTTTCAGAAGCAGGTCGGTTTGAGAATCCACCGCTTCCGCGTGCAATGGCATGGACCACCCTGTGTAGCAAGATGAAACAGGAAGTCCTGCATTGCAGCCTTAGTTTGGGTAACAGTCTCTAGATCATTCACATCTCTGGCAGTGAAGCAGCAACAATTATGAAACGCTCTGATTTTGCTTTAAAAAATACGTTTGCGTAGGATATATCAAATGACGCCTGCTGGATGATGCCTTGCGTGTTGTGCATTTGCTGCGGTCCAGATTGCGCAAACCGATTGAATCGAAAAGCCAGATTCGCTTGCTCGAGATCTTACGAACGATCGTCCAGTGGTCATGCAGACCACCCAAGCTCAAAAGAATGGCTCTCTTTTCCCCTTTTGTACGTTTCGCATGAAGAAACCTCGTCATTTCTGTCCAGAACTCACTAATCCCCACATCTGTCTGCTTTTGGAAAGGAATTGCCCTGTCTATTTTTTCTCCGACAATATCCTTGAATATGCTCCCCATCACCGTTATGCTGATTCCCTGCGCCAGCGTTACAGCGAGACTCTTATTATCTTCAAGGTAGCTGATAATCTGTGTGAACAGTTCCTGCGATTCCTCGTTACTAAGTCCCCTGATGACGCGCATGGCATTTACAATACTGTATATGCCGCAAAGCGAATCGAGAGCTCCCTGTTCATAGGGTTTATGTCTCATCGGTCACTCCTGGGAAGGTTGCTAAAAGAATTCTCCAATGCGGGATATTATACGATGGTATTCTTTCATATTGCTCCGCACTTGAAAAGAAATCTTTTAAATTTTATTGAACATGGAATTTAAACAAATCCATATTATACCTGGCTAAGTGGTATCTAATATTTTCGACTAACGGCTCGAGTATATTGATGTAATCGTCGGTCCACGGAGCATTTCCGTTCAGGCCGTCATCCTTTCCCAGCCTCACCCAACCGCGGTTCACCAATGGTTGGAGGCGTGCGGGGTTCCTTGCAAGGGCGACGCACCAGGAGGCATTCTGGTAATCTTTCAGCTTGTCTCTTGTTGCCGGCACATTTATGGCGCCATACAGGTTCAGCCCCGCAGATGTGGATTTGATCACGGGTCTGAGTTCATAGTAGCGGTTAGAGACGTGAAAGAGGATCACCCCATCTTCCGCCAGCCTGCTGAGGTATATTTCCATAGCTTCCCGTGTCAGCAGGTGGGTCGGGATGCCATCGCCGGTAAAAGCGTCCATGTGGATTATGTCATAATCATGACTGGCGCTTTCTGACTTCTGCATTGAGAGGCGGCCGTCACCGACAATGACGCGAACTTTGACCGTGCAGTCATCAAGATACGTAAACCACTGCCGGGCGATCTTTTCATTGTCAGGGTCTATTTCATAATAGGTGATGCGGTCGGCCTTTTTTGCGTACGCGGCGACGGCGCCCGAACCGAGCCCCAGTACAGCGATTCTCCTCGGGGTGTTAGTTGTTTGATAGACGTCGGCAATTCCTCCCCCCAGATAGAAGTAAGAAGTCGGTGTCTGCCGCATGTCCGGATCGAGTAGCTGGGCTCCGTGCAGAGTCCTGCCATGAAGCAGTTTTCTCAGCCCTCCCGGGAGTCCTTCGACGGACGGATCGTCCTTAATGCGGTACGTTCCGTAAAAGTTTCTGTGACGGAATTTAATTGGTTCTTGCCATGATGTCCAGGACTCCATGCCGATGACCGTGAGCATAATGACCATGATCAGGATACGGCTGCCAGAGGCCAGGATGGGAGTGCCGGGCCTGCAGGGGACAAAGGACTTGTCACAGCACCACCAGAAGGAACAACCTAATAATAGGAGCAAGATAGGATACTCAAACAGTCCCTTAAACATATAAGGGGCGATAAGACTGACGAGGACGCCGCCAATCCAGCCCCCCAGAGCGATAGTGAGATAGAAATTGGTGAGATGCCCGGGCAGCGGTCGACGCTCGTAGAGCGTGCCGTGGGCAACCAGACAGATCATAAAGAAGACAGACAGATGTCCGATGATGGCAAGCCAATGTGAAGGCCCCCACAGATAAAGTATGAATGTGATGAGCAGGATTTCCGGCCATAAAATTTTCAGGAACCAAGGGACGCCGCCCCTGTTCGAAAAGGTTACGATGAAGCTGCCCAGGTAAAGGGCTAATGGCATGACCCAGGTCAATGGGAAAGAGCCCACTTCCAGAGCAATGAAATTAGTTACGGCCAGAAGGAATGCGGAAGGGAGGCTGCTCAGCAGCAGCCACCTGGCATAGGTTAAAGACGTAACCTTGTCCTGTGCAATTTCGCTCCCGACTTCTGAAGTCTGAATATTTCGCCCCTTATCCGGGCGGAGTTGAAACCAGGCGGCCACACAAATAATCGCATAAACAAGATACGTTCCCGTCCAGGAAAGGCTCTGCATTCTCAGACCCACCAGAGGTTCGGCTATGAACGTGTAACCCATCAATGCAATAAGAGACCCTGCGTTTGAAGCCGCATACAGCGGATATGGCTCACGGTTCTCTCCTATCGAAGATCGATAGAGCCATAACTGGGCGACGACCGCCGTTGTCGAAAGGACAATGAAGGGCAGCGCCACATGCATAAGCAATATGCCGAGAATGTTGAGGAGCGGCGCCTCGGCATCGGGTTGGGCATTGATATTCAATGGCAGATTTATCAGGGGAAGGGCAAGCAGAAGCAAATGCCAGACCCCCATTTTTTTCGCACAGAGATGCGCATACAGATACCCGATGAGGAGCATGGCCTGATAGAACATGAGGCAAGTAAGCCAGACATGGGCCGCACCCCCGAAATAAGGTGTCAGCAGTCGACCGACAAGAGGCTCCATCCCGAAAAGGAGAAGGGCGCCGGAGAAGACCATACCCGAAAGCGCCATCATGGCCAGTCTCTGGCCCCTTGCGCCCGCTGTTACGCTCATTTTTTCCATTAATAAACCTGAACACCTGGAATTGCTGGCGGCTCTATTATCACATTAGATAGGGAACGGCCATTAAAAATCATTGCAGGCATTGTGCACAAAATCTTTCTAAAACGTCCTCTTGAGATAAACCGCGACATAGGGTAATATGCCCACGCTTTGTCATAAAATACAGGAGGACAAATTCATGGATTTTCCGAATCTTAAGAAACAGGATCCTGAGATTTACAAGCTCGTCAAGAAGGAGGAAGAGAAGCAGCAGTACAAACTGTCAATGATCCCATCGGAAAATTTTTCCAGTCCCGCAGTGCGGGAGGCCTTATCATCAGTCTTTGTACATAAATATGCCGAGGGATATCCTCATAAGAGGTATTATGAAGGAAACCAGTTTGTGGACAATCTTGAGGACCTCTGTCAGCAGAGGGCAAGACGGGTCTTCTCTCTCCCCGATGACTGGCACGTGAATGTGCAGCCACTTGCGGGAGGTAATTCGAATCTGGCCGTTTATAACGGGCTTCTGGAGCAGGGCGATACTATCTTGAGCATGTATCTGCCGGACGGCGGGCACTTGTCGCATGGCTGGTCATTTCCCGAAAAGGATGAGCAGGGATTGGAAGGGCAGGTTGAGCAGGCAATATATCTGGGCGGCAAGAGAAAAATCAGCATCGTTTCAAAAATTTTTAAAGTGGTGCAGTACAAAGTGGAGCCCGATTCACGGCTCTTTGATTATAAGAAGATCATGGCTATTGCCAAGGAGTACCGCCCGAAGATGATCATCTCAGGGGGTACCGCATATCCGCGCGAAATCGATTATGACGCCCTTCACTCTATAGCGAAGGAAGTAGGCGCCTATTATCTTGCGGATATTGCCCATGAGGCCGGCCTCGTTGCAGCGGGCGCCAATAAGTCACCCGTCGGGAAAGCGGATGTTATCACTTTTACAACGCATAAGACCCTCCGCGGGCCAAGGGGCGCCGTTATTTTATGCAGAGGCGACTTGGCAGATAGAATAGATTTCGGCGTTTTTCCGGGCTTGCAGGGTGGCCCTTTCGAACACACAATCGCTTCCCTTGCGGTTTGTCTGAAAGAGGCGTGTACGCCGGCGTTTAAAAAATATGCCTTTCAGGTGGTAAAGAATGCTCAGAGGCTGGCTCAAAGGTTCATAGAGAGAGGCTACGATGTTGTTTCCGGCGGAACTGATAAACATCTGTTGCTCATTGATATGAGAAGCAAGAAACTGTCGGGTCGCAATCCTGCCAAAGCCCTTGACCAGGCGGGTATCATCATGAACCGCAATTCCGTTCCCAATGAAACCGGATCGCCAATGAACCCCTCAGGACTGCGCATGGGCACACCAACCATCACTACACGCGGCATGAAGGAAAAGGAGATGGATAAGATTGCCGAGTGGGTTGATTATGTCATTAAAGTTGTCGCACCTGACTGTGATCTGAGGCCTGCTGAATTTGAAGAGAAAATAAAGAAAATGCCCGAGCTTCGGAAGACCGCTGCGGAAGTGAAATCCCTCTGCCGGAAGTATCCTCTTAATATTTGACCGGGCATAATCCTGCCAATTTTCGTGAGGAGTGCCTGACAGTGCGTGTTGCCCGTCGAGGGTCGACACCTGCAGAGCAGCATTTCCTGCTCGGCAGGTGTCATCTGTATAACAAAACATGCCCGGAACAGAATGCAAAATAGAGACGCGGAATTGTTTCACTCTCTATTATGTATAAGACCCAACGTAGCAAGCAGGAGAATGGCGAAACCGAACGCTATGTAAAGCAAAGTAACGCGATTGAGCTGTAATTCTCCTTTTTCTGTGAATAGTATAACGTTTGAGAGGTAGCTCCAGTAGATTAGAAAGCCGTAGTTGAGAAGCAAGGCCATCCGGGTGTAACCGAAAATCAATACAAGTGTAGCGAGAGACAGAAGGGCGAGTATATGAGAAAGTGGTACCGATAATTGTGTTGACATTAATGGTTCCATGTTCCGTTCCTCTTTTGTCAGATATGTTTGCTCTTTCACCCTTGATTCGCAGCCCATTCATTTTTTTTGACAATCCCTTTTGGATCATAATCTAAGTCACAATGTAAAAAGAAGCTGTGACAATAATCACACGAATAATCGATTTATATCTGAGAATCTGCGCAGTATGTCTGAGATCTTAGGACTGTTAGGACAAGCTTTGACAGGAATCTTTGATTGCTCTTATGCCGAATTGATAGCATCGCCCTCAGCAGATTCGGCATGCGCATCTACTTTGTCTATCCTTTGAAAAGTAAAACTTTGCGAATTTGCACATGACTTCTTACGAGGTCGCAATATGCGAAGATGTGTTTATGGACGCTGTATGTGATAGTCTAAGGTAGGAGTTGGTCGTATTACCGTCTGCCGCGACTGCCTCTATAGCCTCCGCCGGAATCCGACTGGTATGGTCTTGCTCTTCCTGTATCCCGTTCTTTTTTCGGTCTGGCTTCACTGACGACGATTGTATTTCCGTCAAGCTGGCCGCCATTGAATTTCTCGATTGCCGCTTTTGCTTCCTCTTCGGAGGCCATCTCGACAAATCCGAATCCTTTGGATAGTCCCGTTAGCCTGTCCTTTATGATATTTACCGACATGACTTTACCCGCTCCGGCAAAGTTTGACGTCAGATCATCCTCAGTAACCTTGCTGGACAGATTCCCGATGTATAATTTTTTATTCATGTTTCGTCTCCTTTACGGTTACCGCACAAAAGACCTGAAGACAGAAAGAGGCACCCCGGTTCAGGTATTTACAGGGGTGCCTCTTTCTGTAAAGAACCTCTTATACAGTCTTCACATTAACAGCAGACGGACCTTTTGGACTCTGCTGGACGTCAAATTGGACGCGCTGGCCCTCAGATAACGTCCTAAACCCGCTGTCTTGAATGGCGCTGAAATGAACAAATACATCGCCGCCTTCATCATTAGCAATGAATCCGAATCCCTTCTTCTCATTAAACCACTTAACGACTCCTTCTGACATTGTTTCCATCCTCCTTTCTTAGATTTTTCAAAAGTTGGATTTCCACGTTGACAGAAAGAACAATTCACCATATCCCTTACGAACATGATGGTTTACCTTATACTGCAAAATGCCATTACCCAACTTTTTATAACTTTCTGAACCGTAAAAATGCTTCTTTCTTCAAGCAATTGTGTATCTATTATGACCTTTTGTCCAATGTCAAGTCTTTTCTGTAAAATTTTATGGTCAATTGACCGGTATTCATCCGGCTTCTTTTCATCTACCCATCAGAGGAAGAAAAACTTTCTCGGGTTGATCAGGTAATTCCCAGAAGCTGAATTTCGAAAATCAAATCCTTCCCCGCCAGTGGATGGTTCCCATCGAATGTAACGCTCGTATCAGATACGCCAGTTACAGTAACTTCGATAAATTGTCCGTCATCCCGGCGGAATTGAAGTAGTTGACCGACACTTGGCTGAAAGTCTTTAGGAAGCTGATTCCGCTCGAAGACAACCACCATTTCTTCAAGGTGCGATCCGTAGGCCTTGTCGGTCGTGATTCTGGAAGTCTTCGTTTCTCCCACCTGCATTCCGATAACGGCATCTTCAAAGCCGGAAATGACTTGCCCTCCACCGATTTTGAATTCCAGAGGATCGCAATCCAGGGAGGAATCGAAGACTGAGCCATCATCAAATGATCCTTTATAATGAACTTTCACAGTGTCGCCTATGCCTGCCGTTTTCATTCGTCAATTCCGATTTTCAGATGGTGATGAAATATCTCAGGGCATGTACTACTTGGTGCTGCCTTCCTGTCTCATTCTGGAAATGATCTGGTTAATATGCGGAAGGGCGCTCAGTGTTGCCTTCTCTCCCTCGAGGATGGCTTCATGTCTCTTAGAAAAATCGGCCGCTCCTATGTGGCCCACATTGGGTCTTATCACGACATCTGCCCTGCCCAGTTGTATCTGAGATATCTTGGCATGCATGATGTCGATTGATTGCAATATCGTCTCTATGGTGCTCTTGGGGGGTGAATTTGCAGGACTCGATGATATATCGACGGCTATGACGACATCAGCGCCGTATCTTCTTGCTGCATCAATGGCCAGGGGGCTTACGACGCCTCCGTCCACATATGTCCCGTCTGAAAGCTTCACCGGCCTGAATATTCCGGGAATGGAACAGCTTGCCCGCACTGCAGTTCCCGTGTTGCCCGTACCGAAAATGACTTCTTCACCGGTCTGTATATTCGTAGCGACTGCATAAAAAGGGATCTGCAGCTTTTCAATGGGGGTATCCCTTAATGCCCAGTTCACATAATTTTCCAGTTTCTCCCCCTTGACGAATCCATTGTCTGGGATCGTCAGGTCTACAACATCGTCCCTCTGGATGGAAAAAGCCATGGTTTGAAGTGTATAGGCATCAAATCCATATGCGTACAGGCTGCCTACAAAACTCCCGGCGCTCGTGCCGACTATCATGTGGATAGGGATTTTGTTGGATTCGAGGATCTTCAGTACACCGATGTGCGCAAATCCCCTGGACGCTCCTGCTCCGAGGACCAGGGCTATCTTAGCGGGCTTAGGAGGAGGCAGGAGGGGAGGCGCTTTGGGAACACATGCAAGGGTGGTAAGGATGCAGGCGATGATAGCTATAGATAAGCCGGTATACTTAATTCTCTTCAAAGTGCCCTGATAAGACATCTTCAGCATATGTTAAATTTTATGGTCAGAAAGGCCGCAGGCCTTTCTGACCATATCTCGTGGATCTACTTATAGTATCCGCAGGCGATGACCAGGTCACCCACTTTTTCAAAGAAGATTGACTTTTGTTCCACCTTTTTGCTAGTCGGATTGGTCCACTTGTAATCCATGGTCCCCTTACCCTTTGCATTTGCCTCATCAAGTATGGCTTTAATGAATTTTTTCCCGTCAGAGTCTGGAAGATCAATCAGATTCTTTCCGATCAGTGCTGCATTGGCGCCGTGGGACACGACGACGCCTTTCGGGTCCAGCACGTAGATATACAAGTCTTCTTTTACAAATTTTCCTTTCTGATCGTCAAATGCCGCAAATGCCTTGACCTGTCCGTTTGCCTTGTAATACTTAACGGCTTTGTCCAACATGCCTTTAGCCTCTTTTGCCGTGCCTTTGGCCAGTGCAAAAGTAGTCATCCCTGCCAAAAGTCCCACCACCAAAATTACCGTTATCAGTTTTTTCATTTTTCCCCTTCTCCTTATTTACTCCTTAAGATTATTCCACCGTTATCTCTTGACAGCCTTTTGATTCTTGTGTTTGTACCATTCACTAATTGAACCTGACACCTCCTTTCTTTATTAATAAAGCAGTTGTAATTACTTGTTCAGAAAACCAGCAGTGTAAGTGATTTCTTACTTAACCGTGAGACCACTCACCCGGTAATTGAATTCATAGTTCATGGCGCCGCTCCAATTCTGCTGGAATACGCTCTTGTAACGCGTTCCATCGACAGGTCCGACGGGCTTTCCGTAGGTGTAGAACCAGTTGACAATAGGGCTTCCCGTAAAGCCCAGGGCAATCCAGTAGGAACCCGGCATAAGGATCGGATTATCCCGGCTGAAGTCGAAGTCTGACCATCTGTATCCGGGTTTAAGAGAGAGTTGATCGAGATTGACGAAGTCGCTTGTGGTGATGGGTTGACCGGGCTTTCCCTGATCATCTTGGAAGATGTCAAGCCAGAGCAAGCCGTCACCGCCGAACTTATGGAGAGCGAGAGCGACTTTCTGGAGTCTTACGGGTTTTCTCAGGACAACGACCTGGGCGTACTGGGTAAGGTTGGTGGTTACATATTCTGCCGTCTCCACGAGAAAGTTCCGGGACATCTCAAATTGATTTACCCCCGCGGCCTTCGTCACACGCGGGAATGCGAAGTCGATATTTTCAGGAAATTCTAAGTTACCGAAGACAAATGGTACTTCATACCGAAGCTCCTTTTTCTCCTCTTCGGTTATTGGCGGCGGCGGCGGCGGCGGCGGGGGCACTTCGATCTGTTTAAATTCTGCCTTCACGAATGGGGAAAGGAGGAGATTTTTTGGGCCATAGGTTTGCCGGTCTCCCTTTACATTAACCTTATCGCTATTAAAATTACCGGCGATACTCTCCTGGAGTTTGGGCCTCTCCGCATCTTTTACTTGGGCCCACCGCAAAAGCCCATCATTTTTTGTTTCATTGTTGTCAACGCCGACTTCTATACGAAGGTAACGGGTAGACACGAACAGCATGGTATTCTGGGGGTCAAAAGGCACCCAGCCGAGCTCCGGAAACCAGACCTCAACCCATGAATGCCGGCCCTGGCCCATTTTGAAGGTTAGGGTCCCCTTCTGCCATGCAATATCAAAAGGCTGGTTGAATGTGACACCATTGATGATCCGGACAGGTATGCCGACAGCCCGGAGCAATGCAGCGGTCAGATGGGAAAAGTTCTGGCAATTACCCTTTCCGGATTCCAACGAATAAACGGCGTCATACTTGGCAGGAGGGGTCACGTAATGGACGTGATCCACTATCCAGGCGATGACACGCTGCACCGCGTCGAACTCTGTCTTGACATTCGATGTAAGCTGGGATGCGAGTTCGCGAATGCGGGGGTTATTGGACTGCACCTGTTCTGTCGGTTTGAGATAATCCATTAATTCCGGTTTCACCGTTACGAGCGGAAACGGATCCTGTGTTGAGAGGGCGGGGAGCTTCGTCTCACTCCGAGCGTTGCAGAAAAGGCGCACATCTATGACGTCAGGAGGTTTTATCCACGTCGCCACAATAATCTGGTTGCCCCTGCCGTCAGTGGTGTTTTTCTTGTCTTGCGGTTCAGGGGAAAAAGCGAGGCCGAACTCTTTGATCTCCTGACTGGACGTTGGCGATTGGAAGCTCTGGGGCACGACAAAGCTAAGAACCATCTTCTGGATGCCTCCGCCTGCTGTAACCTGCTCCTGAAGCTCATAGCGGATACTCGACCCCATATCTCCCTTGACTGTATAATTTTCGGCCGGAGACAGGACTGGCCATAATAAGGTTATACTGAAAATTGCAGCGAACAACTTCTTCATCGTTCCCCTCCTTTCAAATCAAAACATCGCTGGTTTGCAGATTACTTCCCTCACTTTCAGATCAAAGAAACGGGCGCTGTTAGCGGGCTTCAGAACGAGTGCTGAATCGACGCCTTGAGCGGTTCCCCCTACGGATATTACATCTTCGTCAGTTCTTACAAGACCGGCATCTGCAGCCATCAAGGTCACTTCAATGGCGACCTTGACACCCTGACCGAAGACGCGCAGTGTGTGGGCCATAATTTCATCCACCTGATAAGTGTCAAGCTTGTTCCTCACACCACGGCCGACTCCACCGAAAGCGTGCTGGCAGGTAAGAACTTTAACACCCTGAGATTCCAGTTCCATTCTGTCCTTTTCATCCAGCTCCTGAAAGTCGGGTTTCGCGTACCCTGTAACATGGCTAACGGCGATGATCTTAATGTCTTTGTCAAGAACCTTCAAGGCTTCGAAAGCAGTTCGTCCGCTCACCGTGGCGATCAGTACTTTTCCTATGGAAAGCTCCTTGGCCCTCTTGGAGACTGCTTCAAGGACTCCCTTCGTATTTCCCCCTCCTGGTTTATGGAAATAACGGCAGGATATGTCGCGGTAAGGAGATGATTCAGACATGATTTCTTGCCTCCCCGGAAACACCTTCCCGTACGACGTAGTAAATGTTCTGTTCCTGACGATTCTTCCATCAGGTCAGCTTCTGTCATTCCCACACCCGACAAATACATTCGATACATGCGCCGGCGGGGCATACAAAAACGACTGGATGCTGCTTTACATGCGGAATGACAAGGTAGTATATAGGCAAGCATCAGCCGCGTGTCAATCATAAAGTTGAGTTATCTTCCCCCTAATGATCATAGACCGCCAAGATGCAAAATATCATTTGACAAAATGGTTTAAGTGTATACGTTAGATGACAATAAACTGTCAACAAAGCAGCAAATTTGAAAGGAGCATATAATGTTTGAAGTTACGGAAAAAGCGGTGGAGATGATTCAAGACTTTCTCAAGGACAGGGGTGAAGAACATATCATCAGGATCATGATGAATGAGGGTGGGTGATCCGGGCCCTCTCTGGGCATGGCTCTGGATGAGCCAAAAGAAGGCGATGAAACGTTTAAGAAAGACGGGTTGACCTTCATAATCAATAAAGAAGTGCTTGAGTCGGCTAAACCGATTGCAGTAGATTTTGTGAGCACACCGCAAGGATCCGGTTTCAGACTGACGTCCAGCCTGGATGCCGGTAGTTCATGTGGAAGGTCATGCAGTTGTTAAGATAGCAGGGGGCTTATGACTGAAGAAAGGAAGGCGGATTATTTCCGTTACCTTGCTGATGAATTCATGAAAGCAAAGAGGTACGATGATGCGAGCCTCCTTTATCAGAAATTAGTTGAAATGCATCCAGGTGAAGATTCCTTTCTTCTTTCCTTGGCCTGGGCCTATCATGACAGCGGAAGGCAGGGTGATGCAATCGTCTGCTTTGAACGCCTCCTCAGTGTTGAACTTGAGCGCAAAGTTTTTACCGGGTTTGCCTTCGATGAGCTTGTAAGGATCTTTAAGGAAGCAGGAGATTATGAGCGTCTTCTTGATATCTGCGAGAGGACGGTGGCAGCGCAACCGAATGATATAGCGCTTCTCAATGATCTTGGTGATGCCTATCTCAAGGCGGGCAAGGCAAGCGAGTCTGTCAGGGTGTTTAGAAAAATGGCTGAAATGGAACCGGATGCTTCAGCAACTTATTGCAGTCTTGGGAATGCCCTCGTCCATGCAGGGGACTTTGATGACGCAGAGGCGGCATACAGAAGAGCAGTCGAGATTGACCCATCAGAGGCGGGTTCCTTCTATAACAGGCTCGCTAATGTATATTGCAATGAGGGGCATGACGAGAGGGCAGAGAGGGCTTTCAGAAAGTGTCTCGAATTCCGATTTGATAATCCCATGTACCACTGCGGTCTTGGCGATGTTCTTGTGAAACGGGGAAAGATTGACGACGCCCACGGCGTCTATGAAAAGGCCGTCGATCTTCATGGTACTTCAGCGGGTGCTTACTACAACAGGTTTGGAAATACCCTCGCCCGGGGGAATCACCACAGCCAGGCGATAGAGGCCTTCAAAAAAGCGATTGCCGCCGATCCTCGCAATCCCTTCTATTATGTCCATCTTGCGGACTCATATGCCGCGATTGGCCTTTCCGATGCGGCAGAAAGAACTTACCGTCAGGCCGAATCTCTGAAATGACGACTTCATAAGAAGTTCCCCTCCCTCGTTTTGAAAATTTTTACGGGATTGTAAGAAAATAAATCAGACCCGCCATTTCTTTTTCAGGGCTTCTTTGAAGACGTGGTAAAAGGCTGTATTATCAGTGATGCTGCGCTTGAGAATGCCACTGATGTCATCGATGTTTTTCATGTTAACGATAACATTTACACTCTTATTGAAGGCGGTCATATTGTCCATAGAGCGGAACCTGCCGCTCAACAGGGCCACAAAAATCTGTCTCCTCGTCCCTACGTTAAGATTGGCGAGGGAATTCAGTACTATGTTGGTATCGGGGTTTTCCGTGTCAAAATTCTCGTTCACAACAACCACATCATAAATGTGGAACCGCATATTTTTGACGGCATCTTTTATAGAATCCGGTTGTGTAATCTGGTAACCCATGAGCCTCAGGGCGCTGCTGATTTTTTCTCTCGCAGCGGGATCTGATTCGCAGACCAAGGCCGTTCCAATGCCCACTTCCACGAAATCAAAAGGCTTGTCGGAGGCATCGTATTCATATGAGTCTTCTTCATTCAATAGGGTTTTCTCTTCTTCCATGGGGATTTAGTCGCCTCCTTATCAGCGTTTTTTGAATTTTCCGTATTCCTTGTCGACCTCGAGCTTGCCCAGGATATCTGTAGTGGCCTCTCCCCTCTCACTCTTTACAGCATCAATGCCGCGGCCCACCGCTCCCTTATTGGACGCATAGGCCTTGGCGGACTCTTCGCTGATAAAACCTTGTTTATAGAGATCAATGATGTAATCGTCGAATGTAACCATGCCGAACGCCTTACCGGCCAGAATGATGTCTTGAAAGGTTTTCCCATCCGATTCGCCGTGAAGAATGGTGTCCCTGACGCGCATGTTAGCGCCCATTATCTCGAAGGCCGCAACGCGACCCCCGTCCTCTCTCGGCAGAAGCCGCTGACAGACGATCCATCGAACCGTGTCGGCGAGGCGTATGCGAACCTGGGTGTCCTCTTCCGTGGCAAACATGCCCAGGATGCGATTAATGGTCTGTCCTGCGTCAACCGTATGGAGAGTAGCTAAGACCAGATGTCCTGTTTCTGCGGCGCTGAGGGCTATCTCCACGGTCTCCCTGTCCCTCATCTCGCCGACCAGAATGACCTTGGGCGCCTGCCTGAGAGCGGCCCGAAGTCCGCTCCCAAAGGTGTCAAAATCTGTGCCTAATTCTCTCTGGTTGAAGGTAGCCTTCTTGTGAGGATGCGCGTATTCGACAGGGTCTTCAAGAGTGATGATATGAATTGATTTCTGTTCATTCATCTCATTCAATACGGCGGCAAGCGATGTGGTCTTGCCGGTGCCCGTGGCGCCGGTTACGAGGATAATCCCGTTCTGCTCCTGGGCCATTTTATAAAAGGCGTCCGGCAGATTCAATTCCTTACACGTAGGTATTTTAGCTTCCAGTTTCCGAAGGGCTACGGAGTAATTGCTCTTCTGCGAAAACACATTGACCCTGAAGCGTGCCTTTCCCGGCAGTTCGTAAGACAAATCGCATGAACCTTCGTTAATAAGAATATCCGTCAGCCTGCGGTCATGATTAATGAGGTTCAGGGCAAATATTTCCGTCTGGAAAGGGGTCAGTTTTTCAAAAGGAGGGTCAAACTCCGCTACGATTAACACTCCTGCGGTCTCTACCTGGAATGGCTTGCCTACAGTGATGTTCAGGTCAGAGACGTTTTTCTGAGAATCCAGCATCTTCGTCAGTATATAATCTATTTCCTGTTTTCTCATTGTTTTTTCCTCGGGATATATAGTTAAACTCCGTACGGGACCTGTAACCAGGACTGGTTCTTCATACTTCCGTAAAGTCAAGGGGCGGCGCTTTTAAAAGAGGTCTGAACCTCGTCTTATCGTTGGCCTTCATATATGCGTCGTCGGGGGTTATCCATCCCCTGTTGTAAAGTTCCCAGATGGAGTCGTCGAGCAACTGCATGCCGTATTTCTTGCCCGTCTGTATCATTGAAGGAATCTGGAAGGACTTGGATTCCCGTATGAGATTGCGAACTGCCGAATTGGCGATCATAATTTCCAGTGCTACACAACGCCCCTTCCTGTCAGCCCGCTTGAAGAGAACCTGTGAAATAACCGCCCGGATGCCATCGGCCAGCGTAGACCGTATCTGCATCTGTTCCTCTGCCGGGAAAACCTCAATGATCCGGTCAACAGTTCTGGCAGCGCTGTTGGTATGCAGGGTGGAAAAAACGAGATGCCCCGTGTTGGCCGCTTCGACAGCAAGAGATATGGTTTCCAGGTCCCGCATCTCGCCGACGAGAATTATATCAGGGTCCTCGCGAAGGGCCCCGCGAAGAGCCGCTGAAAAACTCTTGGTATGGAGGCCGACCTCCCTGTGATTTATTATGCAGCCCTGACTTTGGTGGACAAACTCGATGGGATCTTCAACGGTAATGATATGATCCTTCCGCAAGCGGTTTGCTTCGTCAATGATGGCGGCAAGGGTCGTTGATTTTCCGCATCCTGTCGGACCCGTTACCAAAACAAGTCCTCTCGGCAGGGTGGCCAGTTTCGCAATCACCGGCGGCAGTCCCAACTCCTGACATGTCGTAATCCTGCTCGGGATTTCTCTGAAAACCGCTGCCACGCCGAATTTCTGCGAGAAGAAATTGGCCCGGTACCTGGCAAGATTCGGTATCTCATAGGCGAAATCGATATCTCCTGTTTCTTCAAATTGCTTGACCTTATGCTCCGGCGCAATTTCATAAAGCATGGCTTTGAGTTCATCATTATTCAGCACGTTGAACTTCACCCGTTCCATCTCACCTCTTATCCTGAGGACCGGCTGCTGGCCTGACACTAAATGCAGGTCTGACGCGCCCTGGTCATGCATCAACTGGAAGAAGGCATCAATCTTTGCCATAAACAGTCTCCTTGGTCGTCGTGAAATATAAATTTGTGGGGCAGGTATATCATTGATCTTCTCGTGAACAAGTTTAAGAATCTTATAGATGTATCGGAAGATCGGATTTTACTTCAGCGTGCTTGGAGTATAGAAAAAGGACGTATCTTTGTCAAGATGAAAAGCCCTTTCTTAACTATTGCTTGACACGTGTTGCGGGCATCGTATATTATCGCCTCCACAGCCTGAGTTCTTTGCGGGACCGGCTTTGCAAGAAAATGGGGATGTAGCTCAACTGGGAGAGCGCGGCGTTCGCAATGCCGAGGTCAGGGGTTCGATCCCCCTCATCTCCACCAGAGATAAAAAGACAGGCTGCTTTTTTTGAACCGCACGCAAAGCAGCCTGTTTCTTTTTTCAGAACATCTTCGCAAACTGCCGCTTCTTTCTCTTTTTCCAGTTCCCCTTGTGGTAGGCGTAGCTTGCAAGGAGCGGCAATGCTGTGGTCGCTTCAGCAAAGACCATCTGCTCAGAGGCCATGTCCACTTTCCCCCAGGATGTCGCTTCCTTCAGTGTGGAGCTGGAACAGGCTCCGTCCCTCACGTCCGCCACGGTTATCTGCACGGCATATTTGTGCATGGGGGCATCAAATCCCAGAATCTCGGCGCATATCACCGTGTCCTGGGCAAAGTTTTTTGGGACTCCGCCGCCGATAATGAGGAGTCCTGTTACTTGGGCCTTTACCTTGATCATGGTCAGCTCGCGAAAGTCCTTTACCGCGTCGATGGAAACGTGCTTTTTCGGACGCCGGTGCTGGTGCAGCACAAGGCCGAAGCCGGCGCTGCTGTCGGAAAAGGCGGGACAAAAAATGGGGACATCGTTTTCATAGGCGACCTGAACCAGGGAATTCTGCTTGGCGGCGCGGCTTGCAAGAAATTTTCCCATCTCACGTATGAATTCCCGCGATGAGTATGAAGCGGGCGGCAGGGCGTCGGCTATCTCTGTAATCGTTTTATCGCAGACCTGGAGGTCTTCCTCGTCGATATAAGTGTCATATATCCTGTCGATGTATAGTTTTCTGAGGGTCCGGTCATCCACGTGGGGGCTGCCCTGGTAGTGCCTGAATCCCAGGGCCTCAAAAAAATCCATATCGACAATCGTGGCGCCCGTGGCGACGATCACATCCACCATGTTATACTTCACGAGATCCGCATAAACCTGCATGCAGCCCGCGGCGCTCGTGCTTCCCGCTATGGTGAGAATGATGGTGCAGTCTTCATCTCCGAGCATCCTGTCATAGATGTCTGCGGCCTGGGCCAGGTCTCTTGCCGAAAAGGACATCCCTCTCATGGCATCGATGATATCAACTGAATTGAATGATTTTATGTCAATGTGCGCAACCGGCGTCTTTAGATATTCCTTCTTTTTCATAATCTCCTCGGTGAGTTTTTTGATCACAGGATTAACCAGTTGGCTCAAGCCTCCCGACTGGAGCCAATAAGAATGCCCTTCTTGATGGGCCAAGTATAAGGAACGAGGGGGTTACATGTCAAGGCAATTCGACGACAAAAGCGGCCCGCATCGCCCCTCGATTTCGGCGGGATGGCGTGAGAAGTTGTTTTAAGTGACGAATGAGTGGTGGTTGGAAAATGGAGGCCCCCACCCTGACTGCTGATGGGGGCAAGTTGTTTCCACATAATCGCAGTTTCATCGCGATATCTTTCAGATCAAGAAAAATCGGTCTTGTCAGCGGCTGCAATATCTGGTACTTGCAGCTAATATGAAGGAAATACTCAGCGTCACAGAGTTAAATGAAAATATAAAGCGACTCCTCGAGGCCAGCTTCGATACACTCTGGGTGGAAGGTGAGGTATCCAATCTGCGACGTCCTGCATCGGGACATATTTACTTTACCCTGAAAGATGAGAAGAGTCAGATCAGGGCCGTCGTCTTCCGGGCTTTGCCCATGCAACGGCAGTCTCCATGGGCCAGATCGGCAAAGTTCGATCTTGAAGAAGGGATGAGCGTCGTCTGTTGCGGAAGGGTAAGTGTCTATCAGCCGCGAGGCGAATACCAGTTGATCGTGGATGTGGTGGAACCAAAGGGCATTGGCGCCCTCCAGAAGGCATTTGAACAGCTCAAAGCCCGCCTGCTGGCAGAGGGTCTTTTTGATCCTGCTCACAAAAAACCCATCCCTTTTCTCCCCCGGATGATTGGGGTAATCACCTCTCCCACAGGGGCGGTTATCAGGGATATTTTGAATATCACGAGGCGGCGGTTTCCTTCCGTGGATATTCTTGTTGCTCCCGTGAGGGTGCAGGGCATGGAGGCGCCCCCGGAAATCATAAGGGCCATCACCGATATGCAAGCGGTGGGGAATATTGATGTCATTATCATAGCCAGGGGAGGGGGATCGCTCGAGGACCTGGCGCCTTTCAACGATGAGGCGGTGGCGAGAGAGATATATCGTTCGCGGATTCCCATAATCTCCGCTGTGGGGCATGAGATTGATTTTACTATCGCTGATTTTGTGGCGGATCTCAGAGCCCCAACTCCTTCGGCGGCGGCGGAACTGGTTGTTCCCGTGAGAAGGGAACTTATGAGTTCAATAGATGGCCTCCTTGCGAGACTGATCAATTGCGAGCGTCGCCTGATAGTCAGGATGGGAGAACAGGCGCGCCTGCTGCGAGAGCGGCTGAAAGATCCCAAGAGAAGGATTGATGATCTTCGCATGCTCGTTGACGACCGTCTGGAAAGGCTTAAAAAGAGCCTCGACCATAAGCGGGCTGGGGAGAGGCCTAAACTGCTTAATCTTGAACTTCGCCTTGGCCATGCAAATCCCCTTTTGAAGATCCGGGATCATAGGTTTATCCTTGAAAATTTCAGAAAGAATGTGATAGCCGGGTGGCATGATGTGGCGGAGCGCCTCAAGGCGCAGGTGGGAACAAACCTCGCTGTGCTGGACACTTTAAGCCCTCTCGCTGTCCTGGGAAGGGGCTACAGTATTGTGAGTAAGCTTCCTGAAGGTTTTATCGTGAAGGAGGCGGCATCGGTAGCAGTGGGGAGCACCGTGGACGTCAAGGTTTCGTCGGGTAGCTTTCAGGCGAAAGTAACGGATGTCAATCAGGAGTAAGAACATGGCAAAGGAAAAATTCGAAGAAGCGCTGGGGCGATTGGAAGACATAGTAAAGAGAATGGAGGCAGGTGACATGACCCTGGAGGAATCCCTCAAGGCTTTTGAAGAGGGAATTAAGCTTGCCGGTCTATGTTCCCGGAAGCTGGACGAGGCGGAACGACGGGTGGAAATATTGCTTAAGCAGGAAGAGGAACTGGTTATAAAGCCGTTTAAGGTGAAAGAGAATGAGTCCGAATCTTAATGTGCCACTCGGCACATATTTGGATACCAGGAAGAAGATAATCGATGAGGCCCTTGAGAGATACATACCCGGAGAGGACAACTATCCACCTGTAATTTTCAAAGCCCTTCGGTACAGCCTGTTTGCAGGCGGGAAAAGAATCAGGCCCATCTTATGCCTGGCCTCGGCGGAGGCAGTGGCCGGCAATATCGAATTGATTCTTCCGGTGGCCTGCGCTTTGGAGCTTATCCATACATATTCTCTTATCCATGACGACCTTCCCGCCATGGACGACGATGACTACAGGAGGGGAAGACTTACAAGCCACAAGGTTTTCGGTGAAAATATGGCCATTCTCGCCGGCGACGCCCTCTTGACGAAGTCTTTTCATCTGATGTCGGACAGAGGCCTGACGGAAAAGATCTCGCCGGAAAAATTGATTTCCGTGATCCACGACATTGCCGGGGCGGCAGGATACTTCGGCATGGTAGGAGGTCAGGTAGTTGATGTCCAGTCGGAGGGAGAAGCGGTTGACACCGAAGTCCTGAACTTTATCCACACACGTAAAACGGGAGCAATGATTGCTGCCGCTGTGAAGGCAGGGGCCGTATTGGCAAATGCCGGTGAAGTTGAGCTCAATGCCCTTACATCATACGGGCGGCATGTGGGCCTTGCATTTCAGATAGCCGACGATATCCTTAACGTCGAGGGGGACCAAAAATTAATGGGAAAAGGTACGGGGAGCGACACCAAACGGGGCAAGGTAACTTACCCTGCTCTCGCGGGTATGGATGCGTCCCGGAAAAAGGCGGGAGAGCTTGTAGAAGGTGCACTCTCGGCGATAAAGAACTTTGATCACAGGGCAGAACCGTTAAGGATGATTGCCGCGTATATCATAGAGAGAAAAGCGTAAAGGAAAAATAATGAGTGGAGAAGACAAGAGCAGCATCCTTTCTGTAGTCAATTTTCCTGAAGATATCAGGAGGCTCGATCTTGCCCAGTTGAACAGACTTGCCGGAGAGATAAGGGAAAAGATTATCGACATCGTCTCCAGAAATGGCGGCCATCTTGCTTCATCTCTGGGGACGGTTGAATTGACGCTTGCTATTCACTACGTATTTAATACACCCAGGGATAAAGTCATCTGGGATGTGGGACATCAGGCCTATGCCCATAAGATCATCACAGGTCGCAAGAACCTGTTTCACACCTTAAGGACGAAGGGCGGAATAAGCGGTTTCCCCAGGAGAGAGGAGAGTCTGTACGATGTCTTCAACACGGGACACAGCAGCACGTCCATATCTGCCGCGATAGGTATGGCCGAAGCAAGGTGCCTCAACGGGGGAGACTTTAAAATCGTTGCCGTCATCGGCGACGGTTCCATATCAGCAGGGATGGCCTTTGAAGCCCTGAATTGGGCGGGAGACCGCAACAAGAATCTCATCATCATATTAAATGACAATGAGCTGTGCATCTCACCCAATGTGGGGGCCATGTCCTCCTATCTTAATCGCATCATGACGGGTCACACCGTCACAAGATTCAAGACGGAGCTTAAGAACTTTCTGAAGTCTATTCCCTCCATCGGTGAACAGATGGTGAAGTTTACGAAACAGGTGGAGGAATCCCTGAAAGGTCTGGTTGTTCCCGGTGTCTTGTTTGAGGAACTGGGGTTCACCTACGTAGGGCCACTGGAAGGGCATCGCCTCGATAATCTCATCAAGAACCTGATAAACGTGAGAGAACTCCCGGGCCCCGTCCTCGTGCACGTCATTACAAAAAAAGGACAGGGCTATAAATTCGCCGAAGATGATCCGGCAAAGTTCCACGGCATTGCTCCATTTAAGATCGATACAGGCGAGCCTGTTGACGAAGGCACTGCGCTTTTGTCTTACACAAAAATGTTTGGCAGGACGATTATAAAACTGGCCCGCGACAATCCCCGGATTGTTGCCGTGACAGCCGCCATGAGTGAAGGCACGGGCCTCGATGAGTTTGCCAGGGAATATCCCGGGCGTTTCTATGATGTGGGCATGGCTGAACAGCACGGCGTGACCTTTGCCGCCGGACTTGCCACGGAAGCCCTGATTCCGGTGGTGGCGATATATTCGACATTCATGCAAAGGGCCTATGATCAGATTCTCCACGACGTCTGTCTCCAGAAACTGCCGGTGGTGCTCGCTCTTGATCGGGGGGGCTTCGTGGGAGCCGATGGACCGACTCACCATGGACTCTTTGATTTTTCCTATCTCCGTTCCATTCCGAATATAATCGTGATGGCACCCAAGGACGAAAATGAACTCCAGCATATGCTTAAAACAGCAGTTGAGTGCGGGGGGCCTGTTTCAATAAGATATCCCCGCGGCAGGGGGGCTGGTGTGCCCATCGATGATCTTCCCGTGTCTCTTGCAGTTGGAAAAGGTGAAATTGTCTATGACGCCAAAAACGCGAATCTTGCCATTGTGGCCATTGGCGCTACTGTTTATCCTGCCATTGCTGCCGCAGCGAAACTGAAAGCGGAAGGAATCAATGCGATGGTAATCAATGCCCGTTTCGTCAAGCCCCTTGATGAAGGGCTGCTTTGTGATACCGCTAAGTCCATAAAGAGTATAATCACTGTCGAAGAAAATGTCCTCATGGGCGGGTTCGGAAGCGCCGTACTGGAATTGTTTGAAGAAAAAGGTATTCATGATGTCATAGTAAAGAGGCTCGGCATCAAGGATAAATTTGTCGAACATGCCTCGCAGAAGGAATTGAGAAGGATGTACGGCATTGACGAGGAGGGCATCATGGGAGCGGCGCGGTCTATGATGGAGCCGTAAACTTTTCACAGCATGAGCAACAAAATCAAAAAAGTCAGATTGGACCTGCTGCTGGTTGATAGAGGTACATGCCAGACCCGCGAAAGAGCCAGGGCGCTGATTATGTCAGGTGCCGTGCTTGTGGGAGAAACGAAGATGGACAAGGCGGGTACACTCGTTTCCCCGGATGCAGAAATCAGGATAGAAGGAGAAGATAATCCATACGTCAGCAGGGGAGGATTGAAATTAAAAGGCGCTCTTACGGCGTTCGATATCAATGTGAGAGCCCTCGTTGCCCTTGATGTAGGTGCTTCCACCGGCGGATTTACCGACTGCCTTCTTCAGGAAGGGGCGCGAAAGGTCTATGCTATTGATGTCGGTTACGGTCAGTTGGCGTGGAAGTTAAGGACGGATGAACGGGTAGTAACGCTCGAAAGGACGAACATCAGATACTTCGAAGATTCGCTGATAAAGGACACCATTGATATGGCCACGATAGATGCGTCCTTTATTTCGCTCAGACTTGTCATCCCTGCCGTGCTCAGGCTGGTGAAAAAGAATGATGCAATCATGCTTGCCCTTATTAAACCTCAGTTTGAGGCAGGGCGCGATGAGGTGGAAAAACACGGCGTCATAAGAAATCCTGAGGTGCATGAAAGGGTAATAGAGGGAATAAGGAAATTCTGCGCAGGATTAGGGCTGTCAGTTATGGGCATCTGCGAATCCCCTCTCATAGTGCCCAAAGGTAACAGGGAGTTTTTTATTTATCTGAAAACTTGAGTGTAGTTATCGGCCGAAATGACATTGAACGACAAATATTGCGCTGATCAATCTTGAGACAGCTCCCTGTTTTTCTCTCCGAAAATATTTGCCATCGAGCTAAAGTAAAGGTCTTAGGAAACATATGGGTGTTAAACTGGCCAAAACAGCGGGATTTTGCATGGGCGTGAGAAGGGCCGTCGATCTCGTTCTTGATATCGCCCAGCGCAAAGGAAAAGAAGATGTCTATACGTATGGCCCACTGATTCACAATCCCCAGACTGTTGAACTCCTGAGGACGAGGGGGATTATTCCGGTAAATCATATCGACGAAATTGATGCATCCGGTAAAGACTCCACGATCATAATCAGGGCTCACGGCATATCCCCGGAGGAGAGGAATAAGATCAGGGAGAGAGGCATCAAGATCGTTGATGCCACCTGTCCTAAAGTGGCTCATGTCCAGGCCATCATTAAGAAACACGCATCATCGAACTATACGGTTCTGATCGTCGGTGACCAGGAGCATCCGGAGGTCAATGGTCTTCTGGGGTATGCCTACGGCAAAGGCCTCGTCATCGGCAGCGCGGAAGAAGTTGAGAATCTCCCGCCCCTGGATAAGGTGTGTGTAGTTGCTCAGACGACGCAGAGTACGGACGAGTTTATTGACATTGTGGAGAGGATCAAGACAAGGTTTCCCGACGCTGTGATTTTCGATACTATTTGTGATTCCACGGAAAAAAGGCAGTCGGAGGTCAAGGCTCTGGCCGCAGAAATGGATGCCGTATTTATTGTCGGCGGCAGGAACAGTGCGAACACCAAACGGCTGGTCAGGATTTCACAGCGCGAGTGCAAGACCACGTTTCACATCGAGACGGCAGATGAATTAAACGACATTCCCTCAAACCAGTATGAAAAGATCGGTATTTCCGCAGGAGCATCGACGCCCAACTGGATAATTGACCGGGTTTTTGACGCAGTTACAAGCCATCAGAACGAGAAACAGAAGCAGGTCAGAAGGCTGTTCAAGTTCTGGGTATTCGTAGTCAAAACGGATATCTATTCTGCTATGGGAGCAGGATGTCTGTCTTTTGCAAGCATGCTCTTGCAGAGGCTCCCTGTGAATATTTTGAATATTCTGACAACGTCCCTTTATGTATATGCCATGCATACACTCAACCGCCTCATCAACAGAAAAGCGAGCACCGTCATCGGATCATTCAGAGAAGAATCTTATCTAAGACATGAAAAGGTTTATGTATCGGCGGCAATAGTGTCCCTGGTTCTGGCCCTGACAATTTCCTTCATTGCAGGCTTGAATGCCTTTATATTACTTTTTTTAATTTCCGTTTTTGGCGTGCTTTATAACACAAGAATACTGCCGGGGAACCTGCGTTTCAGGAGTCTTAAAGACCTGCCGGGTTCCAAGAACATTTTCATGGCCATGGCCTGGGCCGCTGTTGTGGCAGTGCTGCCGCAGTTCGAAATTAGCATCTCCGTTACCGCCGGTATGCTTGTGGCTTTCCTCTTTACCTTCGGCATTGTTTTTGTACGTTCTGCCATGTCCGATATCCTGGACATCCAGAGCGACAGGCTCATCGGACGAGAGACGATACCTGTACTGATAGGCGAGAAACCCACCCAGATTCTGTTGAAGGGAATACTCGTTTTGCTGGTCATTTTACTTAGTGTATCCTGTACATTGGGGTGGACTTCCTCGCTGAGCTTTGCACTCCTGGTATGCATATTTTTTGTGTGGATTTATTTCAGACTTTATGGTAGAAGGGCGGCGTTTTCCGGCGTTGTACAGGAGGGTATTCTTGAAACCAGCTATATCATAGCTGGTGTAAGTTCCCTGGTCTGGCTTCACCTGACGAGGTATTTGGGCTGAATAATAACACAGGGGCGGCTATTGTGACGAGAAAGACATTTCTTTTGCTTGTAACGATGCTTCTGCTGCTTGCGCTATTCGGCTGCGGAGGAATCCGCTATTCCCAGGTCGCCCCGGAAGCAAAGGATTTCCATCCCAAAAGAATCGGTGTGCTGTCCGCTGATGTGGGGACATATGAAGAGGCAAGGGGAGTAATTGACCAGATCATCGCCGGTGTGCTCATTGATACAAAGTGGTTTACTGATGTTGTTGCTGCAGATGTAATAAATAAGCAGATGCAATCCAGCGAGGAGCTTCGGAAGGTGTTCCTCGATTATATCTCCAAACTCAGAGCTGTCAACTATTCCGATCCTGATCTCAGTCGAAAGCTCGGTGAAATGATAAAAGTCGATGCCTTCCTGTTGGTCAACGTTGACTACTGGAATTACACCAAGGAAAACGATGACAAGGTAGGCAAAGTAGTCATGGGAGTCAAAATGATCGATGCAGCTTCCGGTAAAATAATGTGGATTGCCGGGCATCATGAAGTGGCGGCCTACATACTTATGAAACCTGCCCTTTCTGATGTGGCAAAGAGCCTCGTCAAAAGGATGATAAAAGAGATGCCCCATTAATCCGAGGGCACCTATAAAGAGACCAGGGGCAAACTTTCTTGATCGTCTACCGGTTGCCCTTGATGGTGTTGATAAATGGAGGTTATGTAATGAAAGAAGAAGTACGCAGTGCCATAGAGCGTATCCGGCCCAATCTGCAGGCGGATGGCGGTGACGTTGAGCTTGTTGATGTAAATGATGAAGGTATTGTCAAGGTTAAACTTCTGGGAGCCTGTCGCGGCTGTCCCATGTCGCAAATGACCCTGAAAATGGGGATACAGAAATATTTGCAGAAGGAAGTTCCTGGAGTAAAAGACGTCGTTTCCGTGACGTAAATTTTTCAGTACGGGTCTTTATCAAGGCCCGTAGAGCAAAAAATAAGGAGAAGAAGAAATGGCATATGTAATTACAGATGAGTGCATCGCCTGCGGCGCTTGCGAAAGTGAATGTCCCGCTGAGGCGATCAGCGAGGGAGAAGAAAAATACGTGATTGACTCAAAACTTTGTAATGACTGCGGGACCTGTGCCGATCAATGTCCTGTGGAAGCCATCGTACCTGGGGACGAAAAATAAAGTCAAACCCAGCATCGGAGATCAAAAGGGGAAGCCATCCGCATTGGTCAAGGGCGGGTGTTTTCCCCTCGTCTGTTTTTGCTGATGCCCTTCCATTGAAAGACTTCCACTTGTCATTTTGACCGAAAGGAGAAATCCTGCAACCAATGTATAGCCGGCAGTATTTCCCGTCGCTTTTCTCCTCGGATTGACATAGAATACATATCTCTATTAAAAAGTCTCTGGTTAAGATTGTCACTATGGAACGATTTATCACCTTTGAAGGCATCGAAGGTTGCGGGAAATCAACCCAGATCAAGCTCGCCGGGGGGTATCTTAGCGGGCGCCGTATACCTTTTATCATTACAGAAGAGCCGGGAGGAACATCCATCGGGAGAAAGATCAGAGAGATGCTCCTCCATAATGTCCCGCGTGATACAGTGAACATGTCCTCCGAGACGGAACTTCTTCTCTTCGCAGCGGCGAGAGCGCAACATATCAGAGAGGTGATTGGGCCCTCCATGAAGGAGGGAAGAGTGGTCTTGTGTGACCGGTTTTATGATGCAACGATTGCCTACCAGGGTTTCGGCAGGGGTTTAGATATCGACTTTATCAGACGCATTAATGACTTTTCCTCGGCTGGTCTGAAACCGCACTTCACCCTTCTTTTTGATCTGCCGGTTGAGACGGGTCTAAGAAGGGCTATGGAAAGAATATCCAGCAATAAGGGGATACCAGCGGAAGATCGATTTGAAAGAGAGGCGTTGGAGTTTCACAGTAGAGTGAGGGCGGGTTATTTGTCCCTTGCGGGAAACGAACCTGACCGATTTCGAATCGTCGATGCTTCAAAAGATATCGAATCTGTCCATCGCGAAGTCTGCGTCCATCTGTTGCAATTCATAAACGAGAAACTCTAAGCACAAGATCCCAAAACAGCACCAAAATTCTAATGGTAAAACCTATTGGATTTTTGATATGAGAATTTCTGTATTGTTTAGGCTTTAAAAAAGGTTGGTTGCATGTCTTTCAAAGACGTTTATGGTCATGAAAAACAGATAAAGGTCCTTCAATCGGCGATGGCAAAGGATCGTATTCCCCATGCGCATCTTTTTTACGGCGCGGAAGGTGTCGGGAAAAAGACCGTGGCGGAGGCATTTGCCAAGGCACTGAATTGCAAAAGCGGGCGGGACAGCCTCGATGCGTGCGATGCATGTTCTTCCTGCCTGAAAATAGATCACGGAAATCACCCCGATGTTATTACGATAAAAGCTCAAGGACAATTAATAATAATACAGGAAATCAGAGAACTCCAGGAGCAGATGAAATTCAGCCCTTTTGAAGGAGGAAAGCGAATTTTTATCGTCGTAGATGCTGACAGGATGAATATCGTTTCTGCTAATGCCATCCTGAAAACACTGGAAGAGCCCTCGGCATCAAATATATTAGTATTGCTCACTTCACGCCCCCATCAGCTTCCTGCCACTGTTCTATCCAGGTGCCAGCACTTGAGGTTTAATCCACTTAGGCGGGAAACTGTTGCTTCGTTCTTAGAGGAAAAATCATCACTGGACCATAAATCGGCCCATCTGATCGCCTTATCGTCGGGCGGCAGCATCGGGAAGGCCCAGGCAATGAATGATGAGTCGTATCTGACAACGAGGGCGACAGTCCTTGACATAATTGCAAGGATCAAAACGAAAGATCCCCTCAAATTGTTATCCGCTCTCAACGATTTTGGACAGGAAAGAAAAGATATTATGGAAAGGCTCGGCATCTTAATGACCGGTTACAGGGATGCATTGGTGTATAAGGAAACCGGCGATCGAGACAGTCTTATCAATCAGGATTATATTGATATCATAAAGTCTGTTGCCGAGAGTGAATCGGGCCGCGATATTGTGCGCTGCATAAGGGCTGTGGATCGGGCATTCCACACACTAAGTCAGAATGCCAATAAACAATTGACTTTAGAGGTCATGATGTTTACACTTGGCAGGTATCGTGAATAATTGGTTTTCTGTCATTACGCAGGTAGCAGCATCCAACCTACTGACAAATGGGTAATGGCTGATTAAGACCAGTTTGAGTAACGGGAAAAGGAGCAAGTAAATCTGAAAAATATTGTAGGCATAAAGTTTCGAAAAGATGGAAAGATATATAACTTTGAAGCTGCTGCTCTCCAGCTTGCTAAAAACGATCAGGTTCTTGTCAATACGGAAAACGGCATGTCTTGGGGTACGGTTATTACTCCAGTGATGCCTGTGCCGATTAATAAACTGCCGAATGGTCTCAAGAGTGTCGTCCGCAAGGTCACAGAGGAAGATTTCAGAATCAAGAAAGAGAATGAAACCCTGGAACAGGATTCCCGCCAATTCTGCATGGAGAAAATCAAGGCACGGGATATTCCCATGAAGCTGATTGACGTGGAATGTCTCTTCGATAAGAGCCAGATAGTATTTTATTTTACAGCGGAAAGCCGGGTCGATTTTCGGGAACTCGTAAAGGATCTGGTTCAGCAGTTCAAGATGAGGATTGAGTTAAGGCAAATTGGCGCCCGTCATGAAGCCCGGATGATAGGGGGTCTGGGGATTTGCGGCAGAGAAGTATGTTGTGCAAATTCGATCCCCAATCTGGACCGGGTATCCGTCAAGATGGCCAAAGAACAGAGTGTGTCTCTGAATCCGGAAAAAATTTCAGGACTCTGTGGGAGATTGATGTGTTGCCTGGCCTTTGAATTTGAGGGGTATCAGGATATGAAAAAACACATACCAAAGTGCGGCAAGGTCATAAATGCTCCTGAAGGGCGCGGCAAGGTCATAAGGCAAAATATCCTCAAGGGTGAAATAGTTATCGAGCTGGAAAGTGGTAAAGAGGTTACAGTTAATATAAAAGACTTGTAGCTGTGCGATTTTACAGCTCTCTGTTGATGCCGGCGGCTTTTTAAAAATAGAGGGATTGTTTGTGGAGAAAACTTATTATATTACAACGCCGATATATTACGTCAATGCCTCGCCGCATATAGGCCATGCCTATACGACTATTGTTGCCGATGTTCTGGCCAGGTATCATCGCCTTTCCGGATACAGGGTATTTTTTCTGACCGGTACGGATGAGCATGGTGACAAGATTGTCGAAGCCGCCCGGGGAGCCAACACAACCCCTAAAGAATATGCAGACCGCATCAGCGCCCAGTTCAGGAACCTATGGCCGCAGCTTGCCGTCACCAATGACTATTTCATCAGGACCACCGATACAAACCACGTCGACACGGTCAGACTGATTCTCAAGAAGGTCTATGACGCCGGGGACATCTACTTCGGAAAATACGAGGGATACTACTGCGTAGGCTGTGAACGATTCTACACGGAGAAAGAGCTGGTGAACGGGCTCTGTCCCGATCATAAAGCAGCCCCGGAGTATCGGGAAGAGAGCAATTACTTTTTCAAGATGAGCAAGTATAAGGACTGGCTGATAGAGTATATCAAAGATCACCCAGATTTCATCAGGCCGGAGCGTTACAAGAATGAGGTCCTTGCCTTCTTGAGGGAGCCGCTGGAAGATTTATGCATATCGAGACCGAAGAGCAGGTTGAACTGGGGAATAACTCTGCCCTTTGATGAAGACTACGTGACGTATGTCTGGTTTGATGCCCTCATCAATTATATTACGGGACCAGGTTATCCGGAGGGCGAAAAGTTCAGGGTATTCTGGCCAAAGGCCCAGCATCTTATCGCGAAGGATATCCTCAAGCCGCACGGCATTTACTGGCCCACCATGCTGAAAGCCTCAGGGATTGAGCCTTACCAGCATCTCAACGTCCATGGCTACTGGGTCGTCGACCAGAGCAAGATGTCGAAAAGTCTCGGCAATGTGATCAAGCCCCTGGATTTGAAAGATACATATGGCCTTGACCCTTTCCGTTATTTTCTTCTTCGGGAGATGGTTTTTGGTCTTGATTCCAGTTTCAGCGAAGAGAGCTTCGTCCAGAGGATCAACTCGGATCTGGCCAATGATCTTGGCAATCTGGTGAGCAGGACCATGACGATGGCTATGAAATACTGCGCCGGGAAAGTGCCTGAAGAGCATACTCAAACCGAAGAAGACAGGCTGCTTGTGGCGGCAGCAGCGAAGGCCGTTGCTGAGGTGGAGAACTGTTTCCAGGAACTTACGCTCCACAGGGCCTTGATTGCCATCTGGGATTTTATCAACGTGACGAATAAATATATCGTCGAGCAGGAGCCGTGGAGACTTGGTCAGGATACGGCAAATAAGAGCCGTCTGGAGACTGTTATCTACAATCTCCTCGAATCGCTTCGGATCCTTGCAGTCCTGGTCTCTCCTTTCATGCCCGGCTCGGCAGAGAAGATTATGGATCAGTTGGGTATCACGAACGCAGCATCGCAGGATTTTGACAGTATCCGAAGCTGGGGAGGGATCACGCGCGGAAACAGCCTCAAGAGATCCGATGCGCTCTTCCCGCGGGTCAAATTTGAAAAAGAAAGGGAGAAACCGGAGGTGACAGAAAAAGAATTTCAACCGGTAAAGCCGCTGATAGATTATGCGGATTTCGAGAAGGTGGACCTTCGTGTTGCCAAGGTCATCGAGGCGGAGGCTGTTCCCAAGTCCAGCAAGCTCCTGAAGCTCACGATCGATATGGGTGAAAAAAGGACTCTTGTGGCGGGCATAGCAAAGGATTACAAGCCGGAAGACCTCATCGGGAAAAAAATCGTCGTTGTGGCAAACCTGAAACCGACAAAGATGATGGGTATAGAATCCCAGGCCATGCTCCTTGCTGCCGATAGGGAAGACGGCCTGACGCTCCTGAGTTTCGATAGAGAACCCGTCACGGGGGCGAGAATCAGGTGAACGGGTGATTCCTCATAGCCAGAATGAATCAGAGACATCCTTATCTCAACAGCAATGAATGAAAAACCTCATCCGGAAGATATAGCCGGCGGCCAGGCTATTATAGAAGGCGTGATGATGCGGCATGGGAACAAGATCGCAGCCGCCGTAAGAAAGCCTGACCGCGAAATAGCCATCCAGGAACAGTATTATGTTCCGCTCACCAAGAGATATAAATTTCTGGGGCTGCCGGTTATGCGTGGATCCGTCACCCTTCTGGAAATGATGGTGATCGGTATGAAATGCCTTATGTATTCTGCCGAGCTGGCCTTGACGGAAAATGATGTGAAGCCCAAAAAATGGGAAATGACGCTTTCAGTCATAATTGGTTTGGGCATGGGCATATTATTTTTCGTTGTTGTCCCCGCTTACTGCTTTTCAGTATTGAAAGGTTTCGTATCAAGCACAATTCTCCTGAACATAATAGAGGGTTTTATTCGTCTCGGTATTTTCCTGTGTTTCCTGGGCACCACCCTTTTGATGGAAGACATGAGAAGGGTATTCATGTATCATGGGGCTGAGCATAAGACGGTATTCGCCTGGGAAAATGGTCAGGAATTGACTGTGGAAAATATCAGGAAATTCTCTACGCGCCATCCACGCTGCGGGACGAGTTTTGTCCTAGTCGTTATGATTACGGCAATCCTGGTATTTTCACTCCTTGGGAGGCCTGACTTTGTGCACAGAGTTTTCTATAAACTCCTGCTGCTTCCTGTTATTGCCGGAATTTCATATGAGATTATTCGCTTTACCGGAAGAAAGAGAGACTTGAAATGGGTACAAATCTTGAGCTGGCCGGGATTACTATTGCAAAAGATCACCACTAAGGAACCAACGGACGATCAAATCGAAACAGCCATTGCCGCAATGAAGAAGGTCATTTAGGTGCCGAAAATGAAAGTAAAACAGTTGCCCAAAGAGTTTTTTTATTCTTGCAATTTTAGTGTTGTCGTTAAGAAGTTGATACGGTACAATATGAGCAATGCAGAACGTGTCGATGCCGAACTTCGGCGTCCTGCCTTCAGTTGATATGGAGCGTTGCATATTTAAGATGTCTTTTGAAAAATATACGAAGAGCCTTTAAATGGTGAAAGTGTATGTGTTTGAGAAGGCAACCTCTCGTGGCTTCCGATAATGAAGAATCCGCCGTCATCAAGGCTGTCTAAGACATGGAGAAAGACGGAAGACATAAATTCCCGGCGATAATATGTGAACAGACTGTTTCTTAAAAAAATAATCTGAAACCTTTCGGCAGGAGGCAGCTCTTTCATCAGATTATGCACTTCCCACGCGATATACTTTTTCAAATAATCCGCCACACAGTAGTTCTCCCGGTCCTCACATGCATGGAAGTAGAACGATTTAATTTCGTCCGACAATCCTTTTAGACTGCTTCTGCCATAAAGCCCTGCCATGGCTTTGCCTATGTAATCGGGATTAATGTCGGTAGCCCGGATCCGAAGTTCAGGCAGACTGGAGCGCTTTTTTTTCAGCATGTCCCATTTTATTGCAAGGCTGTAGGCTTCCTGTCCCAGCGCGCAACCGGCCGACCATGCATGAATTTTTTCACTGCGTCCGGCTGTGATGTCCGGGATAATTTCCTCTTCGAGAGTGTGCCACAGATTTTGATCACGGAAGAAATGGCTTATGGAAACGCTCATCAGCCTTTCGACCTTTTTCAAAATCTCGGGGTCGGTCAGAGCTTGAAGATAGTCATCCATAGTCGGCAAGCCAAGCTCCCGCATATGACGGCCAATGCGTTTCTTAACGCCTTTTCTCACCTTGGCGTAACCCTGCCAGGAGAGACCGAGCCAATCCACGAGCTGCCTGAAGGAATTATCGTCCATAAACAATGTCAGTAAATAAAATCGTGATTGACATACTCTTACCACGACGAATGATAGAGCGCAATGCAGCAGGACCGTCCCTGTGCAGGCGGAGCGCCTTTGCATGAAGCCGTAATAATATACAGGCTTGACAAGAAACACCCATTTCTACATAATGCCAAAAAATCGGAGCATCCAATCAAAGCAGGAGGTATGACGTGGACAGTCCTGTCGATAGGTTCTGGCAGATCAGACTTGCGGATATTAAACTATCCCTGGAGGCAAATAACTTCGATGTGTTTGTGGCTCAAAATGCTGCCGAAGCAAGAAATATTGTGCTTAATAAAATTATTCCCAACGTCGCCCCCAAGAGCATTTCCTGGGGCGGCTCCATGACATTCGCCGCCACCGGGCTTCATGATGAACTCACGAACAATAAGAAAATAAGGGTGAAAGTCATCCTGATAAACGAAGATTTGGGATTATAATCATATAAGGATTGGTTGATGCAAATACAGGATGTTTTCCGCACTTATGGTGATGACTTAAAACGCGTTGAAGAACAGATGGAAACGCATCTCCGTTCCGGGGTGCACCTGATACCCGAAATCATTCATCATCTCATAGGCAGCGGGGGAAAAAGATTCAGGCCCCTCTTGCTTCTGTCCACCGCTTCACTTTGCGGTTACAAAGGCGAGAAAAAGTACGCCCTGTCCGCTGTGATTGAATTCATCCATACAGCCACACTGCTCCATGATGACGTAATTGATGAAGCAACAACCCGGAGGGGAAAAATTTCTGCGAACAATATATGGGGGAATGCAGCCAGCGTGCTCGTGGGTGATTTTCTTTATTCCAAATCCTTCAAACTTATGACGGAGTACGGCAATTTAGCCATTATAAAACTCCTCTCCACAACGACAAATACCATGTCGGAAGGGGAAGTTCTTCAACTTGTCAAGTGCGGCGAGATCAATATAACTGAAAAAGAATACCTCACCATCATCGAGAAAAAGACGGCAACCCTCATATCGGCGGCATGCGCTGTAGGAGGTATTCTGGGAAATGCATCAGACGATCAGGTCGAGGCCCTCACCCGCTTCGGCATGCGTCTCGGCTCCGCATTTCAGATTACCGACGATACCCTCGACTATGTGGCAGAGGAAGACGTATTTGGAAAGGCTATCGGAAAAGACCTGGAAGAAGGGAAAATAACTCTCCCTCTTATCCATGCCCTGAAGAAATGTTCATCGGAAGAAAAGAAATTGATCAAGAGGGCGGTTGAGGAAAAAGAACAGGATGAAAAAGCTATCTCGGATATCGTCTCTATGATGCACCGTCACGACGGCATTAATTATTCCCTCAACAAGGCAAAGACATACATTGGCGAGGCAAAAGGGTATCTTGAATCATTTGAAGACTCTAAGCCAAAGGCTGCACTCCTTACCATATCAGACTATATCATTGAAAGAAATATATAGACCTCCTCGATCTCACACCACATAAGGTCCTTCGTATATGTCTCTGAAATCGTCGAGAGGGCCTTCTCTATCGTATCTCATGGCAAGAGGAAGATAATCAAGAATATCCTGGGCCGTGATGCCGTCCTCACCTTTGTCCGCCGCCGCAAGGTCTCCGGAGAATCCATGGATAAAGACACCCTTTTTCACCGCATCCTCCAACGACAGGCCGAGGCCGAACATGGCTGCGATGGTCCCTGTCAGGACATCGCCTGAGCCCGCCGTTGCCATTCCCGGATTGCCGCTGAGATTGACAAAAACCCTTTCGTCCGGGTAGCCGATCAATGTGTGGGCTCCCTTCAGGACAATGATTGCATGCAGCGACATGGCCGTGAGCTGCAATATGTCTATCTTCTGCTTGTTGATTTCGGCGGTACTCTTCTTCGCAATGCGGGCCATCTCCCCAAGATGGGGGGTGAGGATGGTCTCTCCCTTTCTTTGTCTGATCATCTCCAGTTGATCTGCTATAGCCGTAATTCCGTCCCCGTCGATGAGTATAGGTTTCTTGATGATCGGCACGAGTTCTCTGACAAGTTGCTGTGTCTCATCGTCCAGAGAAAGGCCGGGTCCGATCACCACCATATCCATCTTTTCCGAGAGTTCGATCAGGCTGTCTCGATTTTCCAGCGCGATGCTTCCCGCCCGCGTCTCCTTCTGGGGAACAAAGACAATCTCACTTCCCTTCGTTGCGATAAACGGCGTCATCGATACAGGTGCAGCAAGACGGGCATACCCTCCACCTGCCTTGAGAAAGGATAATGCCGAAAAATAGGGTGCACCGAAGTACGATGCAGCGCCGGCAATAAAAAGAACCTCTCCCATGCGTCCTTTGTGGACATCCCTCTCGCGGGGTGGAAGCTTCACATAATCGTTTATCTGGACCTTGAGGGCATCGCTGTTATAGAGGGAAGGCGGAAAAGAAATATGCGCAACGTAAAGTTTTCCGCCCAGGTCATATCCGGGATAGAACATGTTCCCGATCTTGGGGAGACCAAATGTAACTGTATAATCTGCCTTAACCGCCACGCCCAGGACTTCTCCCGTGTTTCCATCCACGCCGGAAGGAATGTCCAGACTCAGAACCTTCTTGCCGCTTGAGTTGATCAACTGAATTACATCCTTATAGAGCCCTGTCGCTTCCCTATCCAGGCCCGTACCCAAAAGGGCATCCACAATCCCGTGACAGTGGAGGACATCGCTTCTAATCTCTTCCACAGATTCAATCCTCCGGGCTTCAATGGGAAGTTTCGAAATTATATTCCAATTGGCTTTAGCCGCCCCTTTAAACTTCTTCATGTCTCCAGCAACAAATACCTTGACCAATCCGCCATTGCTGTGAATTTTTCTCGCTACGACAAGGCCGTCACCGCCATTGTTGCCGATGCCGCAGAACACAACAAACTTCTTATCCTTTATGCCAATCTCCTGTGCTAAGACATATGTCGAGGCCTGCCCGGCGTTTTCCATGAGGATCTCTTCCGGTATATCGAGTTTTTCAACAGCATACTGGTCCATAAACCGCATTTCGCTGGTCTTGCTGATTTTCATTTTTCATCCCTCTTTGATCAATGACATTGTCCGTTTAATGATTGTGCCATTCCTGCTGATATAATTTATTTGTCGCCGCAAATCAAGTGAAAGCATTTCATCCCGAAAATTCTTGACATCATTTTTCTTTCGCAGCATAATTTAATCAAGTCATCATAAATGTAATGATTCCATAATTATTTTACGTTTTCATAATTCGTGGGCTTTCACTGATGCGAGGTTGATGATGTTTGAGCGGAAGCAGGAGAAACTGGCGCCCTTATCAGTTTTTATAAGAAGGATGGCGAATTCCGTCGCTACGGCGGGTCTCCTGATATTAGCTGCTTTATCTATCGGCATATCAGGTTACCACTGGATAGCCGGATTTGGTTGGGTTGATTCTCTGTTAGAGGCATCCATGATTCTCGGGGGAATGGGGCCTGTCAATCAGCTCACGACGAAAGGAGCGAAGCTATTCGCTTCAGGATACGCGCTTTTCAGCGGCCTCATGTTCATAGCCGTCCTGGGGATTGTCCTTGCACCGGTGACTCATCGGCTGCTCCATAAATTTCACATTGATGAGGAAGATGAGAAGGAATGATGCCCGTCAAGTAGTGCATCATAGAAAGGGTGGATAATATGATTAGCGTGATTGCATCGGTACGTGTCAAGGCCGAATGGCTCCCTGAATTTATGGAAATATTTAAGGCCAATGTTCCCAAGGTCAGAGATGAGAAGGGCTGCATCGAATACTTCCCTGCTATCGATATCGATTCTGGTTTGCCTGTGCAGAAGCTTGATAAGAACGTTGTCACCATCATTGAGAAGTGGGAAAGCATGGAAGCCTTGAGGGCCCATCTGAAGACTCCTCACATGTTAGCCTATAGAGACAGGGTCAAAGACATGGTTGAGGACCTTTCTATTAAGGTACTGCAGGAAGTGTAAGAAAGAGGATCGAGATGGGTAAGAGCAGAAAGATCCGCAAAGTTATCATTAGCAAACCAACCATTGAGGGAAGCGGTTGCGTGGTACGGACCCATCGTAATGAACACAAAGGAAGAATTGCGGATCGCCTTCGAGGAATATCAGAACGGTACATTTATTAAACACAAAAATGCATGAGCCGTTTCAGGGGCTGAAATGCCAAGTCACTTGTCACTACGAGACTGAAAGCGAGGTATAGACGATGGCGAAAGTCATGATCCATCCTGCCAACTACGATAATGTCCGAGTGGCCGTGGACCGGGCGTTCGAACTCTTCCCTCTGAAATTGCGGGGGAAGAGGGTTTTGATAAAACCGAACGTGCTTCGGGCCTCCGAGGCAAAAGAAGGCATCGTCACCCATCCTGCGGTGCTTCGTGCCGTCGTGGAAAAGGTGGAAACAATGAAGCCCGCCGCAATTGTCGTGGGCGACAATCCGGGCCTTTTCGACTACGGGGTAAACGAGGCAAGCTTCAGAAAAACGGGACTGCTGGAAGCGGCCAAAGGCTATTACCAGAACATCGGCGTTGATTCACAGAAGGTTGATTTCAATCCCGCGTTCATGCCCGCGGTCAGCCTCTCCAGGATTGTCCTCGATGCCGATATAATCATCAGCCTGCCGAAATTCAAGACTCACGGTCTGACAGTCATTACCGGAGCGATAAAAAACAGCTACGGCTTCCTGCCCGGCGCCCAGAAAGCCCAGTTGCACAAGGCGGCGGGGAGCCCCGAACGCTTCCACGAAATGCTGGTGGATGTATTCCGCCTCCGGGTGCCGGATCTGTTCATAATGGATGCTGTGGTCGGTATGGAGGGCAATGGCCCGGCCTCGCCGGATTTGAGAGACATAGGCATGATCCTCGCCTCCGATAATGCCGTGGCCATGGATTCCGTTGTGGCGGTGATGATGGGATGCGAACCGGGCCGGCTGCGATTCCTTCAGAAGGCGAAAGAACTTGGTCTGGGAGATTACGACCCGAGTACAATTGAAGTCATTGGGGAGCTGAAACCGGTGCCCGATTTCAAGCTTCCTCCGTTCAGTGGCCAGGTGATTCTTCAGAATGAAGCGATACAGACGCTCATCAGCAATCGAACGCGCATGCGACCGCAAGCGGATGGCGAATTATGCACGGGCTGCGGTACCTGCATCGATCAGTGTGCCGTATCGGCTTTGTCCATGAGCGACGACAACCTTCCCATAGTTGATGCCGATACCTGTATTACCTGTTTCTGCTGCCAGGAGCTTTGCCCTGAGAAGGCTATTACCTTAAGATAGATTGTGTGCCTGCCTGGGTCTCTCAGCCGCCCGGCCTATCTTGTCATTGGCGCTTCTTGTCTTCCGGCGATGGCGGGATATACGACAACGGAAATTAAATGAATCAGGAGGTAAGTCTGTATGGAAAAAATTAAGCTGGATAAAAATTCCTTCCTTTATCCCATGCCGATGGTTCTCGTCGGCGCGGTTGTCGATGGACGAGCCAATTTCATGGCCGTGGGCTGGGTGTCGCGGGTAAACTTCAATCCTCCCATGATGGCCGTGGCCCTGGGCAAAGTTCATTACACAAATACAGGCATTCACAAGAACAAGGCCTTTAGCGTGAATATTCCGGGGATTGACTTAATGGAGAAAGTTGATTATTGCGGAATCGTATCCGGTGAGAAGACCGACAAATCGAAGATATTCGATGTTTTTTACGGTGAACTTCCCGCCGCCCCCATGATCAGGGAGTGTCCGCTCTCCCTGGAATGCAGGCTTGTCAATGCTGTGGATCTGCCTACTAACAGCCTCTTCATCGGTGAAATCGTGGGCGCATACTCTGAGGAACGCTATCTGACCGAAGGCAAACCCGACATCAAAAAAATCAGTCCCTTCACATTAACCATGCCTGACAACAATTACTGGAAGATTGGGGGAAACGCCGGTAAGGCGTGGAGTGTTGGAAAAAACTTCGGCAAGAGCGCCGCAGGGAATAGGGGATAGGGTGCAGGGGACAGGGTGCAGGGGACAGGGGCAGAACAGATGAAGACTTCGTCTTAACGGTAAAACCGGATGAGCTTTTCCGGTTTAACACCGCAGAAATACAGGGCGATGAGCAGCCAGTTTCTGAGAGTCGTATAAACGATGCCCTCTTTTTCCCACCGTCGAGGGGATGTCCGGACTGCTCTTCCTATGATACATATTTTCCCCTTCCGCTTCTTGATGCGCTGCATGAACTCTACGTCTTCCATGACGGGAATATTATTGAAACCGCCGAGATCACCGAAATCCCTCTTTCTTATAAAGATGGTCTGATCTCCGTAGGGTATCCTCGTCATGCGGGAACGGAAAGAGGCCGCCTTCTCTATTAATCTGAATACGGGCCTCGCTGAATCGATTGCCAAATCGAATGCCCCGGCAATGCAGGAACTATCCTCCATTGCCGTTTCTATCAGTTCCAGGGCATCAGGGGGAAGGAGGGTATCGGCGTGCAGAAAAATCAGGATCTCACCGGCAGCAAGAGATGCGCCGATATTCATCTGATTCCCGCGCCCCTTCTCCGAGATTGCAGTTTTCACACCCATATGACGGGCAACCTTGATCGTTTTTCCCGCTGGGTCTCCATCCACGACAATTATTTCCGCGCCGCCGGACGCGCTGAGATCCCGGACATGCTCGATCGTCCGGGAGATGATCGCTTCTTCGTTCCACACGGGGATGATGAAAGAAAATTTCGGCATCATGAGATATTATGCAAGGCCTATTGTCTTAAGATACAGTATAGTTTTAGAGACTGCAAATCCTGTATGCTCACTGTTTTTGATGAGGGCCGCTATGTCCTCAGGTTTGTCGATGTCCCACCATACGGGAAGCACATGCACCAGAGCACCGGCCATGTGTAAAATATTCATCGTCTCCTGAAAAACCGTCTCCGCACCCCAAGGAAGCCCCATAAAGACATCTCCGTTAAAAGTGTCCTGCTTGAATCCGAGCAGATAATAGCCCCCATCGACAGAAGGGCCGATTACAGCCTCGTTTCTGTCCAGGGCGAGGAAGGCCTCATCGACGATCCGCGCCGGCAAATCGGGAATATCGCTCCCGATTAGAACAACGGATCGGGCCCCTTCTGAAAAGCATCGCAAAAAGGACAGTTTCATTCTCTCACCGAGATCCTCTCCCGTCTGCGGGATATAAGAGAATTCATCGCCCAGCATTTCTCTCATCTCGCGTTCCTTTTCCGCGGGATAGAATGCTATGCGGAGCCTGTAAGCTTCTTTGGAAAACCGCTCCAATAAATCTTCCACGAAGCAGTGGTAGAGATTTGTCGCCGCCTCCTCACCCAGGTCTTTTGCAAGTCTCGATTTTACCTGACCTTGCCCGGGAAACCTGACAAACATGACCAGGCATCTGTCTTCTGCTATGGCACTCATGGATTTTTCTCTGGCCTCACAGGGTTGATGAGATTCCTTATATTCTTTCTCGTCAGAGGCAAGATGAGGAGCCACAGAAGGGAGAGCTTCTTTTCGTCCCTGAAATAACCGAGACCGATCGTCATCCCTTCATGCCCTGCCGATGGCTGGTCCTGATAGGTGCCCATTATGCGGTCCCACCAGGAAAGGTTGAAACCGAAGTTGGTGTTCGTTTCGCGCATGATGACGGAGTGATGCACGCGGTGCATGTCGGGGGTCACAAAAAATACCCGGAGCGCCTTATCTACGGCAACCGGGATGTACACATTGCTGTGAGTGAAAATAGAGCCGCCGTTCAGGGCCACTTCGAATATCAAGACCGCGAGAGGAGGCGCTCCCAATATGACGATGGCGGCCATTTTGATGAACATGGAAAGAATAATTTCTACAGGATGGAAGCGCACCCCCGTCGTCATGTCAAGGTCCAGGTCTGTATGGTGTACCATGTGCAAGCGCCAGCACAAGGGCACAGTGTGAAAAGCGACGTGCTGAAGATAGATGACGAAATCGAGGCAGACCGCGCCGATAATGATCGCGGACCATGCGGGCAGGTGATAGTGATTGATGAGCCCCCAACCCTGCTCCCCGGCAAGAATGGCCACGGTTATCGGGATGACCGGGAAGATGCCCCTGATCGTGACGGTGTTTAGAATATGGATAGAGAGATTATTGAACCACCGGAGCATCTTCGACGTAGTCAGATTGCGGCGCGGCGAGAGCAGCTCAACGACGAACATGCAGATGAAAATTGCCGCAAAAGATCCCACCCTGATGGGAATTTCATAAGTGATTGCGTCTATGGATAAACTCTCTACGGGTAGCAAGTCCTTACTCCATCAAATAACACGGTATTTGGAGGCCGCTTTAGATATCTTAGTTGAAAAAAAATAATAATAAAACAGAAAAAATATATCAACTCCCATGGGGCGATATGCGTATAATGAGACTGATTGTTATAATATTTATGTCGTGATATAATTTCACCTAATTAGCAACGTTGCAGCAATAAGACGCTGAGGGATACACGATGAAATTTGTCGACAGGTTAGTGAGTCAACTCTTCAAGCTGGATCTGCGCCGCCGCCTAATAGTGGGATTCCTGATTGCCACATGTCTCACCGGGTTCATAGCCACCGTCATCGGCATATGGACGATTAATAAAAGCACAATAGACGAAGTACAAAACCGGGTCAGACAGGACATCAATACGGCAAGACTAATCTATAGTCAGACCCTGGAAAAGATAACTTCCCAGATTCAATTTGCGGCAGAAGCAGTAGACCTGCACACAACAATAGCCAACCATGACATCTCTAAAATGGAGAACTTGAGGGGCTTAATCCGGCATGAGCGCGGGAATCAGGCACAAGACGGCGACGTGTTCCTTGATATGCTCCTGGTCGTCGATGCCAAAGGTCGTGTCCTCTACAGGGCGGCGAACCCGAAAATCAGGGGGGACAATATGCTCTGGACAGCGGTTGTTAAAAACTGCATAGGAAAGAAGTCTACACAAGCATCTGCTGAACTCATGCCCATTGATGACATTCTCAGGGAGAATCCCGGTCTTGCCGGGCGGGTCAAGATAGAAATCATAAAAACGCCTCTCTCCTTTGAATCGAGTGAGAAGCAACTCTCCCATGGCATGGTAATGATGGCAGCATATCCAATCCTTGATGAGACCAAGAGATTAATCGGGGCTGTAATCGGAGGGGTTCTCCTTAACAAGGACTATACCATCGTGGATAAAATAAAGGAAACCGTATACCAGGGTGAAAAGTACAAAGGCCGTGAAATGGGTGTTGCAACCATATTTCAGGGTGGCGTGAGAATATCCACCAACGTTATGACGAAAGACGACAAGAGGGCCGTCGGCACTATGTTGTCCAAGGAAGTCTATGACAGAGTTATAGTGGAAGGTAAAGACTGGGCCGGCAGGGCCTTCGTGGTGAATGACTGGTACATAACCTCCTATACCCCCATCTACGACATAGAGAAGAAGCTCATAGGAGCGCTCTATGTGGGCATACTGGAAGCAAAGTACAGGGACATAAAATGGAATACCATATGGATCAACCTGGGTATCACATCTCTCGGCATGATTATCGCCTTTATTATCTCATTTCGACTAGGGGACACCATAATAAAACGCATACGCATGCTGAAGGAGGCCGCAGAGTCTATAGCCGCCGGCAATCTCGACTATAAATTATCGCCCGATAAAATATCCGGATTTGACATGCTGGATGAGGCATTCAATTACATGTCAAAATCGCTCAAGAACAACAATGAAATGCTTTACAGGGCTCATCAGCAACTGGCCAAAACGGAGAAACTGACCGCATTAGGTGAAATGGCGGCAGGTGTGGCCCACGAGATAAATAACCCGCTGGGGGGCATACTCCTTTACAGCAACCTTGTTCTCGAAGATATACCTCCAGATTCTCCTGCAAGGGAAAATATGCAGAAGATAATCTACCAGACGAACAGGTCAAAGAGAATCGTCCAGGGTTTGCTTGACTTCGCCCGGACGCCGACAGGCGAGATGCTACCTCTCTATATAAACAGCGTCATAGAGAGTTCCCTCAGTCTGGTAAAGGACCAATCAATGTTCCATGGCATAGAAATAAACACCAGTCTCGCAGAAGACCTTCCCGAAGTGATGGGTGACAAGTCCAGGCTGGAAGACGTTTTTCTGAATTTCTTCATCAATGCCGCTGATGCCATGAAAGGCGGAGGAACGTTAACGATTACCACCATGCAGGGTGCCGATAATTCAGTGAATATCCTGATTTCAGACACCGGCAAAGGAATAGAAGAAAAAGATTTCCCTCATATATTCGAACCTTTTTTTACAACAAAAGAACCCGGCCACGGGACCGGCCTCGGGCTTTCTATAGCATACGGGATCATAAGGAAGCATAATGGCTCTATCGATGCGGAAAGCAAGCCCGGAAAGGGAACGACTTTCATTATTTCCCTTCCCGCATATTTGGGCAGATACAACGGCATGCACGAAGACGTGTTTTACAGTTAATCTCATAAAATGAGAAAGGTGACGGAGACAGTGACTTCGAAAGATAAGAAGATTCTGATTATCGATGACGAGGAGTCCATGCGAGACGGATGCACACAAGTCCTGTCACGCAAGGGGTATCAGGTGGCATGCACGGGAGATGCCCTTCGAGGGTTTGAGATGGCTCTCAAGGATATCTATGATGTGATCCTGTTGGATGTCCGTATGCCCAAGATGGATGGATTGGAGATTCTCGCAAAGCTGAAAGTCGAAAGGAACATCTCTGCAAAAATCATTGTTATCACCGGCTATGGCAGCATCCCTATTGCCGTTGAAGCAATGAGGCAGGGCGCCGCTAATTTTCTGACGAAGCCCTATTCCGCAGCCGATCTGAAAGAAGCGGTCGAGGATGCCCTCAAGCATGATGAGGGCAACGCGGAAAAGGGACTTTCCCTGCTCTACGGCACGAGCGACTATATGAAAGAGCTTAAGGAATCCATCAACCGGATAGCGCAGACTGACAGCACCGTCCTCATCACAGGGGAGAGCGGGACGGGAAAAGAACTTGTGGCGCGCACCATCCACAATCTTAGCAAGAGGGCCGATCAGCCATTTGTCCCCGTCGACTGTTCCTCGCTGGTTGAGACCCTCATGGAAAGCGAACTATTCGGACATGTCAAAGGGGCATTCACCGGCGCGACGGAGTCGCGTGAGGGCCGTTTCCAGATGGCGGATAAGGGAACGTTATTTCTTGACGAGATTTCCAACATCAATCTCAACATTCAGGCGAAACTGCTTAGGGTAATCCAGGAACAGGAGGTGCCCAAGGTTGGCAGATCATCGCCGGAACGGATAGATGTCAGGCTGATTGCTGCAACGAATAGAGATATCCGCGCAGAAATTGAAGCAGGGAGGTTCAGGGAGGATTTATTCTACAGGCTTTCAGTAGTGCCTCTCCCCATAAAACCATTGAGAGAACATAAAGCCGACATCCTGCCCATAGCTCAGCATTACCTTGATATATTCATAGTGAAATACGACAGCAAAGTGCGATCATTTTCGGAAGAGGCAAAGAAGTCGCTGGTATCATACAGGTGGCCCGGCAATGTCAGGGAACTAAAGAACGTCGTCGAGCGTCTGTGTGTGCTGTGCGACCATGAGGTCGTTAATCTGTCTGATATATTTTACTTGGGTCAGGACGATCAGGTAAAGGCACCTGTGGTGGATTCTTCTACGGGCAGGATGACTTTGATAGATGTAGAAAAGGAACACATTGAAAAGGCCCTCAACCATTTTCACTTCCAGATTAATAGAACAGCAAAATTCCTCGGTATTGACAGAAAGACCCTCCGGATAAAGATGCGCAATTACGGTATAAAGATGGAGCCGCATTAGAAGAAACGGTGCCGTAAGGGGGGTTATCCGCCTCAGAGAAGGGGAATTCTACCCCCTCAAATTTTCCATTCTTCCACCACTCGCCATATCTTCTCTTTATAAATCCATAAGTTACAATTTGGCATCATCCTTGCTCATATTAATTATACAAAAATCAAAATTGGAGGTAATGACCATGTCAGTAAAGAAAAAAATTCTCTTGATAGACGACGACAAAGACTTTCTATTCGCGACCAAACTGATTCTCGAAAAGGGCGGGTACGAGGTGTTCCTGGCAGAAGACGGGAAGCGCGGAGTTGAGATGTGGAAGTCGGTGTCTCCCGATCTTGCCATTATCGATATGATGATGGAGACGTGGGGCGAAGGCTTCTCAGTACTGAAAAAGATCCGCGCCACAGATACCGGGAAGGATACGCCGCTGTTCATGCTGAGCGCTGTGGACCTGCAGGGTCCGTACCAGTCATTTGAACCGCCTCCGGAGTTTCCGAAGGTGGACAGGGTGTTGCAAAAACCTGTAAAGGCTGATGATCTTCTCGGATATATTGCCAATGCTCTGGGTAAATAGCCGGTATGATGAAGACTCAAAAACCGCTTATTTTGATCATCGATGATGAGGAACCCTTACGGGACGGGTGCCGTCAGGCGCTGGAAAAGTCCGGATATACCGTACTAACCGCAGGGGAGGGAGTCTAGTTTACACAATGGAAGCCATACAAAAAGCAGCCTACAGCCATCTCCCCAGGCCTTTCAGCACTGATCAGTCTATAAACAGACTTGAAAAGACAGTTGATTTCTGGTAGCCTATATCACAGTAAACTTTATCGTATAGAGAATTCATGCCCATAATATACGACGACGAAAAGTCCTACCGGTTCCACAAAAGCGACTCTGCCGAGAGGTGTTTTGCGTGCAATGAAAACTCGGACAGGTTGCTTATCGTTCGACAGATCAAGAGTATGATGCTTGTTCACCTGTGCCATAACTGCATAGCGAACAATTTCTCAGACTATCTCTTGGATAACACCAGACCCTGGCTTGGCGAGAAGGGGAATATTTAGATGTTGCTGTATTTTTGGAATCTCGACTCGCGGAAGCTTCCCATCTTTATTTAGCATCTTATTCAACCATTCTTCATATCTGTTTTTCTCCTCGTTTCCCATGTATTCCTTATTCTTATCTGATAACAATATATGAAACACTTAGGAGTAATATCTCCCCAAAGACGGGGTAAGTTACCCCCTCCCCTGCAATGAATTAGTAGCCGTATCTGAGAATACCATATGATATCAAGGACTTTTCTTCTTGGTATTAAAATTGCCTATATTATATCCAAAGTTGTGTAGAAAGGGGCATTCGTGTGGCATTAGGAATTTTTTCGCCATTTAAGAGCAATAATTCCATGATCTCATATGGCAAGTCTTTAAAATCAGCTCAATGGAAAAGGAGGTACCGGCATGGGTAATCATCCCGGCAACATATATGAACTTCGACCGGTGTCTATTTTAAGGACACTGCCGCAGATCAAGGATCACAGGCTGTTCCAGTTGAAGCTTGAGGACGGAACGACATGGGAGACCTTCGGGCATCAACCGGGACAGTTTCTCGAAGTTTCTATCTTTGGTAAAGGAGAGGCACCTATCAGCATATCCTCTCCCTCTACAAGGCTGGATACCCTTGAGCTATGCGTCAGGCGTGCCGGCAAGGTGACCAATGCACTTTTCGAAATGGATAGAGGAGCTGTTTTTAACATCCGCGGACCTTACGGAAGGGGATTTCCTGTGGATACGCTGAAGGGCCGCAAGCTCCTTCTTATTGCGGGTGGCCTTGGGCTTGCCCCTTTGCGCTCTCTTCTCCTGTACGCCCTCGATAGAAGAGGTGATTTCGATGATATCATACTGATGTACGGGACGAATAACCCTGATAATGTACTGTTCAAGTATGAACTGTTAAGTTTTTATGACCGGGATGACATCAAGTACCTCTACAGCGTGGACAAGGATGATGAAGGGATCTGGAAGCAGTATGTGGGGGTGGTGACAGGTTTGTTCGAAAAAGCCCAACTGTCTCCGGAAGACACCTATGCAGTCCTGTGCGGACCCCCGATCATGTACCGCTTCGTTTTGCAGAAACTGCTGAAGCTGGGATTTTCGAAAGATCATATATATATGTCATTGGAGAGGATGATGAAGTGCGGCGTCGGGAAATGCGGTCACTGCGCCATCGGTGACAAGTACTGCTGCATGGACGGTCCCGTTTTTCCCTATACCGAAATCGAAAGTATTGAGGAGGCAATCTAATGGTCAGAACATCGACAGTATGTCCTTTCTGCGGGTGCGGATGCAGCTTCTATCTGGTATCTCAAAATGAAAGGGTGACGGGCATAGAACCAAGCATTGCCAACCCCGTAAATAAGGGGATGCTCTGCGTGAAGGGATGGAATGCCTATGAGTTCATCCACTCGCCGGACAGGCTTACCACGCCGCTGATAAGGAAACATGGCGCCCTCGTCGAGAGCACATGGGACGAAGCGTTGAAGACCGTCTCGGAGAGATTGACAGATATAAAATCACGGTATGGCCCCCGCGCCATGGCATTTCTCAGTTCAGCCAAGGTGACCAACGAAGAGAACTACCTTTTTATGAAGATGGCACGGGCGGCATTCGGGACCAACAATGTTGACCACTGCGCCCGGCTCTGACACAGTGCAACGGTGGTCGGTCTGGCCGCCACATTTGGATCAGGTGCAATGACAAACTCTATCAATGAATTTGAAGATGCCGATCTTTTTCTCGTTACAGGCTCGAACACAACGGCACAGCACCCGCTCATAGGGTCGCGTATCATCAATGCGAAAGAAAGGGGAGCAAAACTCCTTCTCATCGATCCGAGGGAGATACCGCTTGCCGGTTTCGCCGATCTCCACCTGAGGCAAAATATCGGTACGGATGTTGCCGTGTTGAACGGCATGATGAACATCATCATCGAAGAAGACATTTACGATAAGAAGTTTGTCAAGGAAAGAGCCGAGGGGTTTGAGCAATTGAAATCTGTCGCCAGTAAGTATACTCCGCGGGTGGTGGAGAAGATATCCGGTATCCCCGCCCATGACCTGGAGAAGGCGGCGAGGATGTATGCAATAGCGGACAAGGCCATGATCGTGTACGCCATGGGCATAACCCAGCATACGACAGGCACTGATAATGTGAAAACCTGTGCGAACCTTGCCATGCTTACAGGCCATATCGGAAGGCCGTCCACTGGTGTCAACCCCTTAAGAGGGCAGAATAATGTCCAGGGCGCTTGCGATATGGGGGCGCTGCCCAACGTATACAGCGGCTATCAGCCGGTCGCTGATCCTGCCGTTAAGAAGAAGTTTGAGGATGCATGGGGCGTTCAAGGGCTGGATGATAAGGTAGGCCTGACCATTACGGACATGATGGTGGCTGCCCGGAAGGGAGAAATAAAATCCCTCTACATCATGGGTGAAAATCCCATGATGAGCGACCCTGACACGTCGGACATCGAGCACGCCCTCTCCAGTCTCGAATTTCTTGTTGTGCAGGACATCTTTCTCTCCGAAACGGCAGCGAAGGCCGATGTAGTGCTCCCCGCCGCGTCATTTGCCGAAAAGGAAGGTACATACACCAACACGGAAAGAAGGGTGCAAATCTCGAAGAAGGCAGTTGCCTCCCCGGGGCTGGCCAAGCCGGACTGGGAGATCATATGCGATGTAAGCAGGCTTGTAGGGTATCCCATGAATTACAGCTCGCCTGCTGATATCATGAAGGAGATAAACACCCTGACACCGTCATACGCCGGCATTACTTACAAGCGGCTGGAGATGTGCCATGGACTTCAATGGCCCTGTCCCAATGAGGAACATCCGGGTACAGCCTACCTGCACAGGGACAGGTTTTCCAAGGGCCAAGGCACGTTTTTACCCTGCGAATTCAAACCCCTTGCTGAAGTGCCCGATGAAGAGTACGACTTTTTACTCACGACCGGGCGTATCTACTACCATTACCATACCGGCACCATGACGAGGCGCACGAGCATACTGGAAAGGGAAGCGCCTGTGCCTTTAGTTGAGGTCAATCCCGACGATGCAAAGAGGCTGGGCATAAGGAATGGTGACCAAGTGGAAGTTACATCACGGCGCGGCTCGATAAAGGCCATGGCGGAGGTTACCACGAGGGTGCCCAAAAGGGTGGTATTTTCCACATTCCACTACTACGAAGCGCCCGTCAACCTTCTTACCAACGCGGCATTTGACCCCGTTGCGAAGATACCGGAATATAAGGGGTGTGCAGTCAAAGTCAGGAGATGCATATGAAAACGCTGGCAAAAAAAGACCTCAAGGGCGTAATCAAAGCCTGGACAGAAAAATATCATGTCCTGGCTCCGAGTAGAATGACAAATGGGGATTGTATGTTTGATACTTTTCAGGAAGAGTCATTTACCCTCGACTATAAAAAGCCGCCGCTTCTGCCAAAGGCCGTTTTCCTTCCCCATACTGAGGTTGTCTTTGAGGTAGAAGAAAATAAGTTCCGTGAGGTCATATCCGCACGAAATACTATCCTCTTCGGGATACGCTCATGCGACATGATGGGGTTGCTTCAAAGCACGAGTTTTATGACCCGGGATCGCGATGACATCTATTACAGCACAAAAAAGGAAAGGGCCACAATTATCGTCATGGCATGTCCCGGTCCGCAAAATGAAACCTGCTTCTGCACGACAACATTCAGCGGGCCGGTTGCACAGAGAGGCTTTGATTTACTGTTCTTCGATATGGGGAATAACTTCATCATAGAAACAGGAAGCGACAGAGGTAAAGAACTGCTGTCTTCAGGGCCATTTACCGACATGGATGATAACCTTGCCGGAGAGAAAATAAAGACGTTCAAGGACAAGGCTGTCCGGGACATACCGGTGGTAGATGAGGTATATGAAGCCATGAGAAGGCTAAAGGACGGTATAGCCGATGAGAAAGTCTGGGAGTACTTCGGCCGCAAGTGCATCGTGTGCGGCGGCTGCGCCTTCGTATGCCCGACATGCACCTGTTTTAATGTGTATGACCACGAATCTGCTCCGGGAAACGGCGTCAGAGCAAGAGCCTGGGATGCGTGCCTTTACGGTGGATTTACCCGTGAGGCATCCGGCCATAACCCGAGACCGACTCAGGCATCAAGGCTCAAGAGACGACATGAGCACAAGCTCCTTTATTACAATGAGACTGATATCCAGGAGAGCTTGTGTGGTTGTGTGGGATGCGGCCGCTGTTCCGACTATTGTCCCGTCCACATCGGAACCCTGGAGGTGGCAAGAGAAATTGTGAAGGAATAAGACCTGAATATGCGTAACATAATCAAATTTCGGAGGTCCCTATGTCTGAGAAAAAAAGCATACTCATAATAGATGACGACAAAGACTATGCGGAGGCGCTGAGGATAGTGCTGGTAAATAATGGCTACGGCGTGGATTGTGCCCTGAACATCAAAGACGGGCGTAAGGCTATGGAAAAAAATATGCCCAACCTCATTATCCTGGATGTTATGATGGATAAACATACAGACGGGTTCGAATTCTGCTACAATCTGAAGCATGATGAAGAATGCAGGAAAATTCCCGTCCTGATGGTGACCGCAGTTACTGAAAAAACGGGATTCAAGTTTTCTCCGGAGACGGATGGAGAATATCTGCAGGCTGACGATTACGTGGCAAAGCCCATCCCAGTTGCGGAACTTCTTTCCAGAGTTAACAAACTCATTGGCTGAACCTGCTTTGACGAGGTCGCATCCCGCCTGCCCTGCGTTCCGGCGGGAATACAGGGGGTCATCTGCCTCAAAACAGGGGAGTTTTACCCCTCAAAGTTCTCTTCCCCCCCCATCTTCTCTATATTATTCATAAATATCAATATGTTACAATTTGGCATCATCCTTGCTCATATTAATTATACAAAAATCAAAATTGGAGGTGACGACCATGTCAGTAAAGAAAAAAATTCTCTTAATAGACGATGACAAAGACTTTCTATTCGCGACCAAACTGATTCTCGAAAAGGGCGGGTACGAGGTGTTCCTGGCAGAAGACGGGAAGCGCGGAGTTGAGATGTGGAAGTCGGTGTCTCCCGATCTTGCCATTATCGATATGATGATGGAGACGTGGGGTGAAGGGTTTGAAGTGTTGAAAAAGATCCGCGCCACAGATACCGGGAAGAATACACCGCTGTTCATGTTGAGTGCCGTGGACTTGCAGGGTCCATACCAGTCATTTGAACCGCCTCCGGAGTTTCCGAAGGTGGACAGGGTGTTGCAAAAACCTGTGAAGGCTGATGATCTTCTCGGATATATTGCCAGTGCTCTGGGTAAATAGCCGGTATGATGAAGACTCAAAAACCGCTTATTTTGATCATCGATGATGAGGAACCCTTACGGGACGGGTGCCGTCAGGCGCTGGAAAAGTCCGGATATACCGTACTAACCGCAGGGGAGGGAGTCGAAGGCATCAAGATCGCAAGGGAGAATAAACCGGACATAGCCTTTGTGGATCTTAAAATGCCGGGGATATCGGGCATGGAAATAATTGAAATTCTTTCCAAGGATATCCCTGACATTGTGCTGATTATGATCACCGGGTATGCGACGATTTTATCCGCAGTGGAAGCTATACAGAAAGGAGCGTATGATTACCTGCCCAAACCTTTTAGCCCTGACCAGTTGAGAACAGTTGCCAGGCGAGGCCTCGATCATCGTAATCTCAAGATTGAAACACGAAGACTGAGAGAAGAAAAGGAGCGGATGGAGAAGAGTTTTATCACCTTTGTAAGTCACGAAATGCGTTCCCCTCTCGTAGTTATTCGACAATATATAGAATCCCTCAAAGCGATTGCGGGCGATCGTTTTGGTAAAGACGTTTCGGATATCATAGAGAGGTGCAGCATACGCGTTCAGAGTCTTGAAGAACTTATTGAACACTGGCTGGATTTTAGCAGAATAGAAAACGGTACCTTTGCACAAAAGAAAGAGCCCTTGAGGTTATCAGACGTCACTTCGCGCAGCACCGAGGAAATGATGCCTGTCTGCAAGGGGAAGGGTATTTTTCTGGAGGTAAATGTGCCGGAAAATTTATTCCAAATTATCGGGGATGAGGAAAGCCTGGTCAGGGTATTTATCAATATCATAGGCAATGCAACAAAATATACGCCGGAGGGCGGCAAAATATCTGTCTCTGCCCAGAACAGCGAGTACTATGTTACCGTGGATATTTCGGATACAGGGGTTGGCATTCCCCAGGACAAGCTCCCCTTTATCTTTGAGCCGTTTTTCAGAGCAGGGGGTAAGGAAGAACGCCACAGAGGGTCCGGTCTCGGACTGACTTTTTGCAAGAAGATCATGGACTCTCATGGCGGGGAAATAGACGTTACATCAAAAGAAGGTGAAGGCACAACCTTTATATTGAAATTTCCCGTCCCCCATCCCAGGGCGGAGAAACTTTCTGAGGCCCCAGCATAAGGCGTCTTGAGAAGTTTTCCTGTATCTAAAGATCATTATAGAAGAAACATGCCTACAAAATACGACGATGCAAGAGATTACCAGTTTCATGAGAAAGACATGCCGGACAGGTGTTTTGTCTGTTGTAAAGACACGGACGTACTGCTGATATTCCGACAAATCAAAAGCATGTTGCTTGTCCATCTCTGCCGGGACTGCATATATGAAAACATCGCAGATTATCTCCTGGACAATACGAGACCCTGGCTCAACGAGAAAAACACTATTTAGCAAAGCGACGGATGGTGGGTCTTGTGGCTTAAGACTGGTGCTTGATCTTACCAGCCAGAGCCCCTAATTTCTGAAATATATTTGGCCGTTTTTGCCGCTACGCCAGCTAACAGCGATCTGATGCGATGTTTTAAGCAAGAGCGTAAGATCTGTTTCTTTTGCATATCCCCCACGGGAGATGTTGCTGTAACAGCTGTAATATATCCCCCTCCTATCCATGCCAGACCCCAAAGGAAGATTTGATCAAAAAAAATTTCTTGTGGTGTTCAGAAAACAGTTGACACAATGAATCATATTTTGGTAGTGCTAACCCCTCTGTTATTGTTAGGGGGGAATTTCGAAGACCGGATAAGTCTGGCGTCCGATACTCAATTTCTCGACATCGGGCTGTTTTTTTGACTGCCCGCATGACTTTATTACGTTTTCATTAGTTGCTTTAAAGGACAACGACAAGCTCACGGAATGAAGAACCATGTCTATCTTTCCCCGTGATTGCGATGAATGCTACCAGCCGGAGGAGAACTTCAGGTTTTGTGAGCGCAGATGTATGCTGCAGAGTTGTCCTGAATGCACGTTTCTTTTACAGCTCTATGGCACTGGTTGCGGAAATATCCGCGTTTATTATTTATGCCGTCAATGTTATGAGAGACGCATTGCGCGGGGCTTTGTTGAGCCCTAGGAAGGAGGTATGAGTTGCTTTCCGTGAATTGTTGGCATTACTAACTCTATTTTATCATTAATAACAAAAGGAGGATTACATGGCAGATATCGACAAAAGGATGACGCTCAAGGATGCGGTAGCAAAATTCATCCATGATGGCGATGTAGTATACTATGGGGGCTTCCAGATCCACGTCCCCATGGCCCTGACTCACGAAATCATCAGACAGAAGAAGAGGAACCTGACCACCATCGAATCCTCAACGGACGTGGGTGGTCTGGATATCATGGTGGGCGCCGGTTGTGTTTCGGAAATTCACACCGCCTGGATCATGAACTGGTATGTGAAGGCCCCCTATGCCATTCGCCGGGCCTTCAATGAAGGTAAGCTCAAGAGATATGACATCTCCAACTTTGGCGCCACCAGCGCCATGATGGCAGGCTTTCTCGGCATTCCCTTCATCCCCATCCGGGGGAATATCGGCACGGATATGCTTAAATACAACCCAATGGACCTCAAGGTAATTGAAGATCCTTTCGGCACTGGGAAGATAACCGTTGTGCGCGCGTGGCGGGCCGACGTGGCGATCATCCACGCACAGAAGGCCGACCGCCTCGGCAATGTGGTCTCCTATGGAACACGCGGCGTCACCGACGAATTCGGCGCCATGGGAACAAAGCGGGGCGTCATCGTTACGACCGAGGAAATTGTAGAGCCCGAAGCAGTAAGAAGTGATCCGGACCGCACGATTGTCCCCTACTACAAGACCCTAGCCGTTGTCCACTGCCCGTATGGCGCTCATCCTTCGGCCTGCCGCGGCTACTACGGCCTGGACATCCGCTTCAGCCAGTATCAGGGCAGATATGAGCGGTACGCAGACCTCCTGCCTGCCTTCCTCGATGAATGGGTCTACGGCTGCAAAGACCAAGCCGCGTACATAGAAAAATATAAATCAAAATTTGGCCAGGAAGGCCTGGATCGGCTGAAACCCAAACTCGGCTTTAAGCCGAAGATGGATGTCGATTACGGTTACCATGATCCGACATGCTGGAAGGGTGTGCCCATGTACACTGATGACCGGCTCAAGGCCTACGAAGACGCAATCGCTGCTAAGAAAGGGGGTAAGTAACTATGGCTGATTATAAACTGACAGAACTTATGACAATCCGCTGTGCCAGGGAAATTGCAGACGGAGAGGTTGTCTTCGTGGGAGTGGGACTGCCAATTATGGTGGCCGCATATGCCTTTGCCACCCACGCCCCGAACATGATTATGATGACCGAAGGCGGCGCTATCCGGGCGACGGCGCCTCCGGCCCTTGCGATAACCGTGGATGACCCTGCTGCTTTCCTCGGGGCCGATGCGGCGTTCGGCATGCTGGCCACCATGGCCGCCCTGCAGCGCGGCGAGGTTGACGTTGCCTTCATCGGCGGCGCCCAGATCGACAAGTATGGAAACATCAACTCGACGGGCGCAGGGGACTGGTCCAAGAAGGAAAGCTTCACCTACTTTGCCGGCAGCGGTGGCGCGAACGACATGGCGACTTCGGGCAAAAGGGTCCTTGCCATTATGCCCCAGGATAAAAAGAAGTTCGTCGAAAAATGTGAATACGTTACCACCCCCGGCTTCTTGGGCGGCCCGGGGGAACGCGAGAAGCTCGGCATGATCGGTGGGGGACCGAACTGTGTGGTCAGCACCATGGGTGTCTATTTGTTCGACGATAAAACCAAGGAGATGTACCTGTCAGAATACTACCCCGGCCAGTCAATTGAAAAGATCAAGGCGAACTGCGCATGGGATCTCAAGGTATCGCCTAAAGTGAAAGAGACCACTATCCCGACCGCGAAGGAGCTTACGATCCTCAGAGCCCTTGACCCGACCGGTTTTTACCTCGGATAGTTGTAGAGAAAGCAAAACATATAATAACGTAAGAGAGCGGTGTTTTTTTCTTGCACCGCTCTCTTTTGGGAAGATTTACCTGATAAGCATCTGATTGAGGTCCTCAAAAAGAGGCCAGATCTGACCCATAGCGGTAACCATTCCCATTAGAAAAGGCTTTCCAATAAGTATTTTATAATTGTGGGAAATGCCTGCCATAAGAACGGGAAGAACATGCCGGAAGGCAAAAACACGTAATTAAGGCAGTTATTACACCGGCAAGCAAATTTTTTAATTTGTCATTCAGGCGAAAGCCGGAATCCACTGAAAAGACAGGATGCCCCCGTATCAAGTACGGGGCAGGCTTATCAAGTCCGGCATGACATACTTTGATATGTTTGCTTGCCAGAGTAATAGCGTCCAATAGTTAACAGGTGACATCATCGAACGAACACTTGTAGCGGTAGGCTGTGAAAATGGAAGCCTCAATAAGATGGAGGAGAGATACCTCAAGTACCGGCACTATTATGCAGGCATTGATATTTCCGGCTTCGGCGGATACGGAAAGGATGTCTATTCGCCTCTCTTGCCTGTGTTTGATCGCTGTTATAAAAGGAAGTCTCTGCATGATGTTCCCCCCAATATCACCTTTCTGGAGGACAGGGCATATCTTGTCGATCATCCGGATTACAGAAAGGAAAGAGGGGGTGCGATCAGCTTTCATATAAAAGTAATGGCCCTCAGCATGATCGGGCTTATTGTAAATCACAACAGGGATGCGATCTCGCGGCAGCTGCTGCAGTGCATAATTTCTGATATTTCCACGCATACGAAATCGTATAATTATTCCGAGCGCCTGTGTTTTTCGATTACCATGAGAATGTTCATCGACACGGTAAAGGAAGAATTTTCTCATTTCGGAAGTCCGGTGTTGGATCTGTCTTTTTGTGATTTTGCCAACGAGGAAACGTTGACGCCAAAACCGCAGCCCGTCATCAGCGTCCTCTAAGGGACGTGCCCATCTTCCCATCATAAAATCTCTCACCTTCTATCAAGAAAATACATTACAAATAACAACGTTCCCAATAGGTTCCTTGACGATAAAGAAGCAAAAATGTTAAATGATCTTCAGGAGTGCCAAGTATGTATTTGCACCAAGTTGAGGTTGGTCATATGGCCGTATTCGCCTATATTGTGGGCGACCCGGAAACAGGCGAAGGCCTGGTTATAGATCCGGCGGCCGATGTGGATGGCATCATTGGTGAAGCGAAAGAGAACAACATCAGGATCAAATACATCGTTAATACACACGGGCATGTGGACCATATGACGGGGAATGCGGAGATGAAAACCAAGACGGGTGCGCAGATTATTGTCCACAGGGATGATCAAGAACTGCTCATGTTCACACCGCTTCCTCTCTTCAGGATGCACGGGGCTGAAAAGTCTCCCTATCCAGACATTATTGTAAATGACGGCGATGACATCAAGGTGGGAAACATATCGCTGAAGGTCATCCACACCCCAGGACATACCCTTGGCGGCATATCTCTCTATACAGAAAGATATGTCTTCACAGGAGACACCCTGTTTGTAGAGGCCGTTGGGAGAACCGATTTCCCCGGGGGATCGTGGCCGGCTCTGCGTCATTCAATAATGGAAAAGCTCTTTACACTGCCGGATGAGACGATAGTGATGCCCGGCCACAACTACGGGAGGATGCCATCGTCCACCATAGGGCATGAAAAGGCGCATAATCCATACCTGAGATAGAAGCCGCCAATCTTCAAGATAATACATGAACTCCTTGACAAGAAATCTCGAATTTGTTTGACTGCAAAGAAGGTGATGGAGTTCACCCGTAAACAAACCGCCGCAAGGCTGATAACTCCTACCAGTGGGCTTATTCTGGAGGAGTTTTTTTATGTCCGACATAATCAACAATGGCTCAAATGCCAGCATTCAGGATGTTTCACAGCGGTTGCTGAAAGACGTTCTTGACCTCTGCGCCAGATTCTCTATTGCTTCTCTGAACCGCCAGATAGAAGCCTGCCAAAAACTGCTTATCCAGAGCCAGCCTATTGATGTGGCAATCCTCGGTCAGTTCAAGGCAGGCAAAAGTTCCTTCATCAATAGTCTAATCGGCAAATCTATTCTTCCAGTCGGCGTCATACCCGTGACCACCGTCATCACCCGCCTTCAATATGGGGAAAGAGAACAGGCCGTTGTCAGGTATTTCGACGGTAGCGCATCGGAGATTGGCATTAACGATATTGAAGCTTTTACCTCGGAAGCCGAAAATCCATCCAATAAAAAAAACGTAGAGGTTGTGGATATTGAGCTTCCGTCTCTTAGGGCTTATGCCGGTCTGCGGCTGGTGGATACCCCTGGCCTGGGAAGTGTATTTAAATATCATGTGAAAACCTCTGAGAATTGGCTTCCCCAAGTGGGAACCGCCATACTTGCTATCAGTTCCGACCGCCCCCTTTCAGAGAACGATGTGCAATTGATTCGGGAGCTGATGCAGCACACGCCGCATATTGTGCTTCTCTTGACAAAAGCTGATCTTCTCTCCCCGGAGCAGCAGGCTGAAGTCATAAAATTTTTTGAGCAAACGATAGAGCGTGAATTAAACCGGCGATTACCTATCTATGTATACTCGACCCTTGTGAATACGGAACAATACAAGGATCGATTGGAAACAGGTCTTCTCTCCATGTTGTCCTTAAACCGTGATTTCGAGTTCAGGAAAATCCTCCAGTACAAGATGCAGTCCCTGATAAGAGGTTGTCTCGGCTATCTCGATATTGCCCTGAAAATATCTGTGCAGGCTGACCTTGACCGTGAGAATCTTCATAAACAAATCTTCGATGAAAAGGTCAATTTTGATCTCATACGTGAGGAACTGACCATCATTGCCCGCGAGAACCAGAGACAAACTCGGACCCTCATTATGAATTACCTTGATAATTTTCAGAAACCTCTTAGGAGGAAACTCTCTCTGGATTTGGAAAAGGAGCTTTCCACGTGGAAGGTGAATCTCTGGAAACTCACCCGGAGGTACGAAGAATGGCTCGCAGACCGCATGACAGAGGCGATGAGGCATATTTCCAAAATAGAGCATAGACATTTCTATGGCACTCTCAACAAGGCTCATGCAAGTTTATCCAGATCAATTGAATCCTTCAGGAATCTTTTGGATAAGAATATCGAAAAGGTTCTTGGTGTGAGGCTTGCTCCCGCAGACTGGAAAATTGAGGTATCAGAACCCGATCACCCCGACATCAAGACGATAAGATCATTTGACTTCCATTTCGATCTCATCTGGTTTCTCATTCCTATGTTTATCTTCAGGGGTCTTTTTGAGAAGCATTTTATTAGCGAGATTCCCCGTGAAGTGGAGGCTAATCTTTCCCGTCTTGCCGCCCAGTGGGAGGACCGGACCAACAGGGCTATTGAAGAAATGCGAAAACAGGCGATTAATTACGTAAAAGAGGAACTCTCTACCATAGACGCCTTGTTATCGAAGACGCATGGTCAAACAGATGAGATCAATAAGACCATTCAAAAACTCAATGAAGGATTGCGGAGCTTTATCGCTTAGATTGACGCAATAGATTATTGGAGATTAAGGTGGAATCATGTCGTTCTGGAAATTTTGAAAATTCGCCGAAAAGGGGATTATAGATGGAAAAGAAGAAAAGCTGCGTATTCTGCGACATTATAGAGGGGAAGGCGCATGCCTACAAGATCCACGAAGATGAGCTGTCCGTGTGCATACTGGATATCCAACCTTACACAAAGGGTCACTGCCTGGTGATTTCAAAGCGGCATGTCCAGTGGTGGCACGAGCTCTCCGATGAAGAAAATGCAAGCCTTTTCAAGGTGGCGAAGGCCGTCGCCAACCGGATGATGGACAAATTCGAGCCCGACTTCATTTTTCTCTATGCGCGGGGCAAAAGAATTCCGCACACCCATCTTTTATTGATTCCGACTTATAGCGGTGATGTCCTTGACCGTTTCTTCAACGCCCTTGAAAATTTCCAGGAATCACCGCAGGAACTGGCAAGACTCAAGGAGCCGGCAGCCATGGCCGAGGCCGCAAAATTATTAGGACAAGGTTAGAAGGAGCATCAAGCAAATCAGAGTGAGAGATACCCATCAGGGGCAAGGCTGGTTGCCAGCATCACCATGTTTATATCACGATGCCCCATCCAGCCTGCGGCCTGCCGGTTTGCGTCGTCAAGCCAATACGCCTCAATCATGTTACTGAGCGGTGTGTAGCGCATCAGGTTTTCCGTCTGCGAGTGCAAACGATTTAGCATGATGAAACTGCGCGGCGCTTGCTTAATCAGTCCCGGCAGTTTTTCAATTGCGTGCAACCCGATGGACATCCCCAGCTCCCGGAATGCGAGGCGGTAATTTGCAGGAAGATTCAGAGAATTTCTTCTCTCAAATAATCGCAAGCCCATCAGGGAAGAATCCAGGAGGTCATTCAGAAGCTCCGCCTGTCCAATATCTTCGTTCATCATCAATTGGGCCAGTCTGTACGTGGTGCCCAAGAGTTCGCCCATGCCGAGGGGATCATCTGTTGCCCAATTCTTTCCTTCACAGATGTCGGCCATGTCCGCGATCTCTTGGCTGAGGTCGAGATGCGTGGATTTTTTGGAATCCTTCGCCGCTATCTGCTGAAGCTCCAGGTAGGTGATGAGTCCATCGAGAGGATCGTGATGACCCATCGATGGCACGAGGGGATGAGAGAGGTCGATGCTCATCTTCCAATACATGCGTTTCTCGCCGCCCGATGCTATAGCATAGGTGAACCCGGCGTGTACCGCCTTCGCAAGCTCAACAGCCCATCTGTTATAAAGTGAATCCCCCGTAACCCTGCTTACACGATTGAGGGCGTGCATCCACTTCGTCAGGTAATGATAGTATTGTCCATCGCGATCCCATTCCAACTGTTCATCGTAGGGTTCATCGGACCGGCGCTCGTTCATGCCCTTGCCGATTCTCAACCCGCCGCTCGTGGGGTGTGCTTTTCCCTCTTCTTCAGGAAGACCGCTGATCCACCCTCTCCACGGGTTGTCTTCGCGGTGTCGTCCGAGGATGTTGTGAACCTGAGCGACAAGGCGGAGGGCGAGCTCTTTGTAGCGCTCATCGCCGGTCTGCTGGTAAAGGGTGAGGAAATTGCAGACGGCAAACGCGTCTGTCCATAGGTAGCGGCACGGCTTTTCTCGTGATGATAACAGTCCGGTGAGATGGGCAAATTCCATCATGATCTCCCGGACTGTAGGCTTCGAGGTTTCCTGTTTCATCTTTTCCTTTTCTCATTCGGCGCGACGCGGCCTGATCCCTGCTTTGTTAACTGTCTCGACAGGCCGGCTCAGAAGAAAGTGTCTTCTTCCCAGACGCCGCCGGTTCCGCCTCCTGCAATGCCGCCATAGACATTATCGTAGTTCTCTTCGAGTGTACCGTTGTTACAGATGACACATCTGTCAATGAGGGAGGCGAACTCGCCGTGAAGTATCTCCCTGTCACCGACCTTGCAGCTCTTCTTGTCCGAATAGGCCATATACCACTTCTTTCGAGGCTATCCCGTTTAATTCACCCGACCACAGTGGAAGAAAAAAAGCAGCCTGCCTCCTTTTCTTCCCAAAGAATTATCATGCCACTTCATCATCAAACGCTTCGTTCATCTACAAAGTGTTAGGTAAAGATTTTTCAGGCACATTTGATTTCGGATTGAAAGAGTGTAACGACCTAAATCAGTGGCACAGGCAAACGCCTCTTCCAAAATTGTGCCATGCTCATTCCGCGTCCACTTTAGTGATCCGTTAGATGTTTTCTTCCCTATTTTGGATAAGTTTTTTCATTGTTTCCTCTATGACTTGTTCCGACAGTCCGATTTTCTTTGCCCATTTTTCGTAGATATTCGCGAGACGGACATCAAGTTTTGAGAATAACTCGGAAAGACTCGTCAGTTCATCTATCATTTTGTCCCTGCCTACCGGTGTCAGTAGTTGCACCGCTCTTTCCCAGAAGTAGTCATGGGCAAGCCAGTTTCGTTTTTGGAGGGCCTCTCCAAGTGCGTGGTTGAGATTCGGCGGTAGAGTAATCTGCTTTTCCAAGCGGGTTAAGAGGCGACCTATTGTCTTGGCAAACATTTCGTCTTGGATTTCTTCACGGCGATCAGGTCCGCTTGGTAAGAATTCTTTATTGAAGACGCTTGAGACGAGGATTGCAAGGCTCTTTTCAACGCATTGAGCATGGTACATCGCGAGGCCATATCGAGCAAATGTTTCGCGACGCTGCTGGGCATCGGCGTCAAGTTCTTCCATTCCTATTCTCTCCATCTAACGAGTCCTTACAAAAAATCATTTTCGCAGAGGGGCGGTGTCCCAGCCAGCCAGGACTTTTTCAGACCGTTAATCTAATGGATTACCTTTACTCCACAGGTCTTCATATAAATTTTTCATGTCCATCAAAGATCCAACCGGAATTAAATAGGAGTTAAAGGGGACGAGTCTATTATCCGTGAACATTTAATTAGAACCGTCGCCTTTTCGCCATTAGATAATTGACTCAGGTCATTCTGAAAAATATTATAGTTCAGATATTCACTCTGTTGAGTTTAATCGGATCAATCCTTTTTAATAAAATAAAAAACTACATCCCCAGCAAGTTTTGCAAGATGCTTACTAGTAGTGGAATCATCCGCATACCACATTCTTATTTTCTCTTCAGACAAGTGGCATATCTTAGCAAGTTGTTCCCCCCTTTTTTCTCGCCACCTCTTATCGCGGAATCTATGCTGATAAAAAACAAGGTAATTCCCCGCCTTTAATGAATTCCATATTCTCTCAACCTCATTTTCGGACACATTAGTCACTTTACATTTTTTAGGTTCGAGACCGGTGTCGGGGTCTAAAAAAACAACTTTGTTTCCGTCAGAATTCTTTTCAATGTATCCGCAAATCGATTCCATGTAATTTATACGGTTCTGATGGCTGTATTTCTCACCAATCTTCTCATCCACAAGAATGATATCCAGGCCTATATTTTTCCTTAACTGACTCATGTTCTGGCGTATTGATTTGAAATGAGCAATGACCTCATAAGATACGGGAACTTTTTTGGGAGGGTCATCAAATTTAATTTCACTCCATTTATCATGACGAAGATATGCTACCCACAGGACCTTATTTATTCCTTGGTCCTTGCACAGTATCTTAATGCCTCCCCACTTAATAAGATCTCGATTATCTCCGTACCATCTATCTCTCATGACTTTCCTTTGTCATAGACCTTGCGATAAGCGTTTCCTCAAAACCGGAAATGCTCTTGGCTTGCATCTTCGGTCTTGCTTTCAAGTTCTGCAATAACCTGGGCGCCCAGGAGAAGTATTATCGCTGCCGCCTCTACACCGAGAAGGAATACCACTGTCGAGGCCAGGGAACCGTAGATTATATTTACGAAGGATACGGACGTGTAATACCAGACGACAACGCGACGGGTTATCTCCCAGAGAAACGTGGCGGCTAACCCTCCGATCAGTGCATGATGGAATGTTATCCGCCCCACAGGCATGACGAGATACAGGGAGGTGAACATAAGCACTTCACCAATTAACCCTGACCAATAAAATGCAATTCTGGACGTGCCCTCAAAGCTCCAATTCCAGCCCAAGAGCATGAAGTGCCTGTTTTCGATGGCCTCCAATGCTCCCGCAAAAAATGACACAAAGAATATGCCGAGGCCGATCAGAAGAATATACACAAAAGGAATAATGGCTGAAATCATGAAGTGGCGGCGCTGGATTTTGATGCGGTGGTGAAAAATTACCGAGATTGCGTTTTCAAGCACCGTAAAGGCTATGGAGCTGAAAAACAGCATGATCAGAATGCCGATAACTCCGATTACATTGCGGTGCACAATGAATACCCGCACCTGTTCGGTCAAAGTCGGAGCATATCCCGGTATCGCCATTTCCAGGTATGTAGATAAGGTGAGAAACAACTGTTCCTGTTCTATAAAATGCGACAGGGCAATCAAAGTGAGGATCGACAGGGGAACGATCGAGAGAAGTGTGTAATAAGCGATGGCACCGGAAAGCAGGATGCCCTGGTTCTGTCTGAAACTGCGCAATACCTTAAACACGAAGCTCGCGAACCGCGGCAATGCCCTTATTGAGTTTTTAAACTTGTCTACCATAGGCAAGATGTTACGCAAAAAATATATTTACCTTTTAATCTCCATAAACGCTTCATAAAAACGTTATGGGAGGGCGCCGCAGATCACGGAAATCTCAATTGACGCATCCTTCGGCAACCGGGCCACTTGAACTGTTTCCCGGGCAGGGAGAATGTCGCCAAAGTATCTGCCGTAAATCTCATTGAATTTTCCGAAGAGACCGAGGTCTTTAAGGAAGACTGATGCTTTCAGAACATTCTTCAGGCTCATGCCGCTTGCCTCAACCACAGCCTTGAGATTTTTAAGCACAAGTGTAACCTCGGCCTCGAAATTCCCCGTTAATAATTCACCCGTCTTGGGGTCAATGGGGATCATCCCGGAAACGAAGAGCAGTTCGCCGTACCTAATGGCCTGCGCATAGGGACCGATGGCCTTTGGGGCATTGGGAGTGCTTATTATTTTCTTTTCTGATGTTGTATTCATATCGGCTCTCCCTCCATCAAAGACGATTATTATATCTCTATCATTCCTTCTGAATATCTAACAACCGGATCATCTCGGGCACATCCGTCGTCGGGCTATGACATGCAAAATTGGTGCAGACGTAAGCCGTGGCCTTATCCTCTACTGGTTTAAGGTCTTTCGTAAAGGGTGCGATGCCGGCTATGTCAGAGGATTCATCCTCGGGAGAACAGAGAAGGACAACTGCGTTAGGGAGAAAAAGTTCTCTCAGCGCGTGCAACATTCGCTCCGTATCATCCGCTTTGGGCCTGCCGGCAACCACGATTTCATAAGAGGGATATATCAGAAAACCCAGGGCCATCATAAATTGGGTGTGCCCCATAGGCACGCGCCCGACAGAACCCGCAAGGGCGCGGCTGATGTCCACGGCCTGTGCTTCCAGTTTTACGTTCCCAGTAAGTCTGGAAAGACGGACGAGATTTAACATGGCCACGGAGTTTCCCGAGGGAATGGCGCCGTCATAGCTCTCTTTCTCGCGTACAATCAGGTCTTCGCCATCATCAGGCGTGAAATAGTAGCCGCCGTGTTTCTTATCCCAGAAGTGCTTCGTTAAATCTTCTTGAAGCCTCAAGGCCATCTTAAGAAATGAAGCATCAAATGACGCTTCGTAACACTCTATCAGTCCCCAGATCAAAAAGGCATAATCATCTAGATTAGCCATTATGGCGGACTCCCCCTCGCGGTGCCTGTGATAAAGTCTTCCATCGATCTCGCGCATATTCTGGACGATAAAATTTACGGCGTTTTGCGCTGCCTTGAGGTAAACCTTGTCCATGAAAACCTGCGCCCCTTTCGCCAGGGCAGCGATCATGAGGCCGTTCCAGTCTGTCAGGATCTTATCATCTTTGTAGGGACGGGCGCGCTTGTCGCGGGCAGCAAACAGCGAAAGCCTTGCCGCAGAGAGCCTGTGGCGGAGCGACTCTTCGGAAATTCCCAGAGATAAAGCAAGTTCATGGGCGGGCTTCTTAATGTGAAGAATATTATGGCCCGTTCTTTCTCCCGTCAACTGATCGACAAAATTTCCCGCCTTATCCACCTGAAACACCTTCATTACCAGCTCCGCTTCGGATGGTCCCAGCAACCCTCTGATTTCGTCTTGTGTCCAGAAGTAGAATTTCCCCTCTTCGCCTTCGCTGTCCGCATCCTCAGCCGAGTAGAAAGCGCCTGACCGCGACTTCATATCTCTAAGGACGTAATTGAATATTTCACATGCCGTTCTCTTGAAGAATTCATCTCCCGTTGCCTGATACGCATCCGTATAGGCCATGGCCAGCATGGCCTGGTCATAGAGCATCTTTTCAAAATGAGGCACCAGCCACCGCTCATCAGTGCTGTACCGATGGAAGCCGAAGCCGACGTGATCATAAATACCGCCGCAACGCATTGCCTGGAGTGTCTTTACAACCATCTCCAATGCCTTTGTCTCATCGTTCCATTTCCAGTAACGCATAAGAAAGAGCAACTGGTGGGAAGTGGGAAATTTAGGCGCCTGGCCAAATCCCCCATATTTTTCATCGTAGAGCGCCGCGAGTCCTTCATATGCTTTACGGATAATATCTTTCGTCAGAGACTCGCCCTTGATCTCTGAAGTCTTCTGCTGGATGGAGGATACTATCTCGTCGGCTGATTTCAAAATGTCATGATAACGTTCTTTCCATATCTCTTTGATTCTGGGTATCATATCCAGCAGCCCGATCCTGCCGAAGCGGCTTTCTCTGGGAATATAGGTAGCAGCAAAGAAGGGTTTCCTGTCGGGGGTCATCACTATGGTGAGCGGCCAACCTCCGGCCCCTGTCATCATCTGACAGGCGTTCATGTAAACCTTGTCTATATCGGGACGCTCTTCACGATCAACCTTGATGCAGACGAAAACCTCGTTGAGGAGTCTCCCGATTTCCGGATCTTCAAAGGACTCATGGGCCATGACGTGGCACCAGTGGCATGTCGAATACCCGACAGAGAGAAAAACAGGCGTATTCTCCGTACGCGCTTTATCAAATGCCTCCCCGCACCACGGGTACCAGTCAACGGGATTATAGGCGTGCTGGAGCAGGTATGGGCTCTTCTCATGGATCAGACGGTTTGGAATATTTCCGGTCGCATTTTCGGAGCTGGCCATAAATTATTCCTTTTATTCCGTTGGTGAAGGATCTTTCTGCACATCTTGGTGAATGCGAATGACTTCTGTTGAGACCTTGCCGTCCTTCACTCTGACGACAATGAAATGATAAGAATGCTCACCGAAAGGAACACTTGTATGGAGTGGAGCAGCAGCGCCCCCGGTTATTATATATTTCACGCCCTTTACTTCATCCTGAGCGAATAGGTGCAGGTGGCTGAAAAAAGCAACGGAGACTTTTTTCTCTGCCATGATCTCTTTGAGCCTGTCTGCTCCTTTTGTAAAACAGTGGTTGTGCTGCCATTTCTCGGTTTGCGGTGGAATATGCATAACTACAAATTTATATTTCCTCTTCGATGTCAGTTGTTCCTCCAGATATTGCAACTGCGCCGGGGTCAGCTCATAAAGGGAGTTGTCCAGAGCGACAATCTTTACACCCAGCCTCTTTAAATCCAACGGGTAATTCAGCGGGCCTATCTTTTGCTGAAATATCGTCTTGCCGTGGGGACTCTTGACATTGTTCGTCAGCTCATGATTACCGATGACCACGAAAATCGGCGTATCGGGCAACGTGCTCTCCACGATGTCGAGAAAGTGGTTAAATTTTTTCTCCCTTCCTGTAAAGACCGTGTCTCCACCGTGCAGGATGAATAGAGGCCCCAGTTTGGCCGCCGCAGAAAGTATTTTCTTGAATATTTCGTCATTGTCCCTGCTGTCGCCCATAACGACGAACATAAAATCATCGGGAGACGCAGTCTGAAGATTGCTTTCCAGCTTCTTTAGCGACCGCTCATAGAGGGTTGAGCAGTGGCCAGCCATAGGCCAGGCAATGCCGAGCACAATAAGGGGCAATACTAACAGGAGAATCAAACGGCAGCGGCGTGGCATTATCATAGCTCAAACCTCTCAAATACCGATGTAAAAATAAGGCCAGCGCCCATAGATATATCCGTGTATCCAGTCCAGGAAAGGGTATCCCGGCGTGCGGCGGGACTCACGGATAAAGGATTGTAAGGATTGTGTGGAAGGCTTCACTTCATCAATGCCCTTGCAGCCTGAACGACATGTTCTGCGGTGATGCCGAACTTTTCATAGAGAACTTTATAGGGGGCGCTTGCGCCAAAACCGTCCATTCCAATGACGCTTCCATCGAGCCCCACATAGTGCTCCCAGCCAAGCTTTATGCCCGCCTCCACGGCAACCCTGGCCCTAACGTCCGCAGGGAGTACATGATTGCGGTATTCGGACGGCTGGCTGTCAAAAATTCTCCAACTCGGGAGAGATACGATCCTTACCCGAAAGTCCGACGACAGACGTCTCCCCGCTTCCAGGGTAATCGATACTTCCGACCCGGTGCCGATCAGGATCATATCGGGCTTGCCAGGAGCGGATTCCCAGAGGATGTACCCGCCACGCTGGAGACCGCTGGCAGGTGCAAGTTCGGCCCGGCTCAGGACGGGCAGATTCTGACGGGTAAAAATCAGCGCTGTAGGGCCATCATGCTTAAGGAGCGCGGCCTTCCAGGCTTCCACGGCCTCGCCGGCGTCGGCGGGACGGATAACGGTTAGATTTGGCACAGCCCGCAAATTCATGATCTGCTCGATAGGCTGATGTGTCGGTCCGTCTTCACCGAGACCGATGCTGTCATGAGTAAAAACATAGATGACCCGAAGACCCATGAGGGCAGCCAGACGCATGGGCGGACGCATGTAATCGCAGAATGTTAAGAATGTAGCCGTATATGGGATAAACCCTCCATGAAGGGCCATGCCGGAAGCGATGGCGCCCATGGCATGTTCACGCACGCCGAAGTGGATATTGCGACCTGTGTAACCCCATTCACCGCCGACAGCTCCCTGTGTATCTCCCTGCGGTGCATCAGGTCTTTGAAAATCACCAAACCCTTTAAGCCAGGTGAAGGTGGATGGATTGAGGTCTGCTGAGCCGCCCATAAGTTCCGGCAAGAGGGGAGCGAGGCTCTGCATGACACTTTCCGATGCCTTGCGGGTCGCTACATCCTTGGATCCCTCCGAATATACAGGAAGCTTTGATTCCCACCCTTCGGGAAGATTTCCTTCCATGACGCGCAGAAATTCGGCGGCTAAATCGGGGAAATCATCGCTATACCGTTTGAGGGACTGCTCCCATTTGGCATTCCACGTGCGGCCCCGTTTGAGGGATTTATGAAACTGGGCAAGGACATCATCAGGGATGTAAAAGGCGGGTTCCGCGGGCCAGCCGAGGGATTTCTTTGCTGCCAATAACTCCTCTGTGCCGAGTGGTGAACCGTGGGCTTCAAATGTCCCCTGTTTATGTGGCGCCCCATAACCTATGGTGGTCCTGACGAAAATAATTGAAGGACGCGACTTTTGGGACTTTGCTTTTTTTAGGGCACGATCAATTGAAGGAACGTCATTCCCGTTCTCCACATGTCCCACGTGCCAACCATACGCCTTGAACCTCTTTCCGGTATCTTCGGTGAGAGTCAGTGACGTCGCTCCGGCAAGAGAAATGCGGTTATCGTCATAGAGGACTATGAGCTTGCCGAGACCGAGGTGTCCCGCCAGAGAACATGCTTCGGATGTCACACCTTCCATCAGATCACCATCGCTGGCAAACACATATGTGAAGTGGTCGACGATCTTATGGCCGGGCCGATTGTATCTCACTTCAAGGTGTGCTTCCGCAATAGCCATACCCACGGCGTTGCTGAGACCCTGGCCAAGGGGTCCTGTGGTTACTTCGACACCAGGAGCGCAGTGGCGTTCCGGGTGACCGGGTGTCTTGCTTTCCCATTGACGAAATGACTCCAAATCGGAAAGAGACAAGTCATAGCCGGTAAGATGGAGCATGGCATAGAGGAGTATTGATGCATGTCCTGCAGAGAGAACAAAGCGGTCCCGGTCGCTCCACATGGGATTTGCAGGATTGTGTTTCAGGTGTCGCATCCAGAGTGTATAAGCCATTGCCGCCGCACCCATGGGCATGCCGGGATGCCCTGATTTGGCCTTCTCCACAGCATCGGCGGCCAGAAAGCGTATGGTGTTTATGCATTTTTCTTCGAATGTCGCCTGATCAGTCATGTCATATCTCCCGTGTCATCAAAATTATTTCGAGCACAAACTGAGGAAGCAAATTTTACAGTTCCGAAGTTTATATACTAACACAAACGGTAAGACAAGAAGATTAGAATTACAAAAACTTGACAAGGCCGTCTTTTTTCAATAAAAACCGGCTTAGGCGGGTACGACTGGATAAGAACAGGAAATAATATAGCCCCTTGGCGGTTTACATATCCTCGCATGTCCATAACAATTAAAAGACTGTCCAAATTTTACGGAAAGACGCAAGCCCTTTCTGAGATCAATCTGAATATCCAGACTGGCGAATCTGTCGGCCTTGTAGGTCTTAATGGCGCCGGGAAAACTACACTGCTGAAAACAATTGTCGGGCTTATCATTAACTTCGATGGTGAGGTGCTGATCAATGACCTGCCAGCCATGGACAGGATGGCAAGATTAAGCACGTCTTTTCTACCTGAGGATTTTTCGCCGCCTCTTTATCTAACTGGGTATGACTTCGTGTCTTATATGCTCCGCCTCAGCGGCGGGAACCTGAATCAAAGCGAGGTTGACGAATTCGCCGATACACTTGAACTGCAGGTGAATGTATTGTCACAGCCGATAAGAACGTATTCAAAAGGCATGCGTCAGAAACTCGGCTTACTCGCGGCCATGCTGCCGGATACAGAAATCATCATCCTTGACGAGCCCTTGAGCGGACTCGACCCTGGAGCGCGGGTAGTCGTTAAGGACGCATTGGGCACGCTCCGCAAGAAAGGCAAGACACTCTTCTTTTCTTCCCACATATTGACGGACCTTGAAGAAATAGCGGACAGATTGGTTATCATTCATGAGGGGAAGGAAATCTTCGACGGCAAACCGGAAGAACTGAGATCATACGGCGGACGCACCCTCGAGGATGCCTTTCTGCACGTGATCCGTTCAAACCGAACGTCATAAAGAAGTGGCGGTTTATCTATGAGCAGAATCGGCATTGTATGCATTTACACTCTTCAAGAGGTGAGGAGGGACAGATTATTCTGGGGATTTGTGCCGTTAATGCTCTTCGTAATTGCATTCACCTTCTTTATGAGAGAGACCAGTATAGTTGCCGGAGCTGAAGCTCTTAACCGTTCATACATCGCCCTCTCTGCATTGGCCGCTGCTGTTTTTATAGTTCTCCTCGTTGTAAGTTCAATGTATCGGGAGATTGATTCAAAGGCAATTTTCATGGTGATTACGAAACCAATAGCCAGGCATGAATATATCCTCGGTAAATTCATTGCCTTTTCCCTGATTTCTGCAGGGATAATCATTATATTTTTTGCAGGTGCTCTCGTATTGGGGGTGGGGCCTGCAAAACCCCTTGCCGTTCATTATATTCTCTGTCTTTTTGAACAACTGGTAATGATTATGGCTGCCCTGGCGATTACGCTCGGATTGCGGTCCCTTCCGTCTTCCATTCTCGGGGTCGCAGGCTTTTATATAATAGGACACAGTACAAAAAAGATGGTTGATATCGGGATGCATATGGCTTCCGCATGGGTTCCTGCCCTCAAGGTTTTCTATTATCTCTTTCCTTCTCTGAGCCTCTTTAGCGCCCAGGCGGCTGTGCTGGAACAGGGGCCTGTCTCCTGGACCGATATCTTTTTCCCCGTGGGTTACGCCGCTCTCTACCTTGCCATTCTCTTTCTCATAATTGTCATCGATATCAGGAAGAGGGATTTTTAAATGCCCGCAAAAAAGGACATTTTCAAGAAGGTTCTTTTGCCGTGTGCGCTCCTGATCCTCTTGGCTGTTCATGCCTTTCTTGTGGATGTGGGATGGAAGGGCAGTGAAACAAAAAATCAATACAAGGTGGTTCCCAAACTGAATCTTCCCTGGATGAAGTTTATATCCCTTGACCAGGATAGATTTGCGAGCCTGCTCCTCTCGCTCTACCTTCTTGCTGCAGTCCCTGCTGATTGTTATGAGTGGGACTATAAGGGCCTGTTATCTTACATGCGTGTAATTACAAGGCTCGACCCTTACAACAAAGGCCCTTTTTTCTTCGCCGTATATTTTATGAGTTACAGGACAGATTCCGATGGCCGAATGATTTTTAATTATTTAGAGGAAGCGCAGGATAAATTTCCTGATGACTGGAAGCTTCCCTGGCAGGTCTCTTACGTGGCGAAAATCAAATTTAAAGATGACGACCTTGCTTATCGCTACGCCCTGAAAGCTGCAAATGCGCCCTATGCCCCTCCTATCGTAAAGATACTGCCTGCAATTTTAAAGCGGAATCTCGGAGATAAAGAATCAGCTTTTGCTTATTTGACTACCCTACGAGATCATTCGAATGATCCCAAAGAGATAGAGGCAATAGACGAAGAACTTCAAAGGTTAAGCAGAGGATCGCTCCTCAAATAAGCTAAGACGCATTGTACACGTCGCGCCGTTTATCCGCACCTGGGAAAAACTCTGGACATCCGATGAAAAATGTGAGCATAAGCACCTTGGAATGTTTCTTTTTATTACTTCAGCGAAGATTCTAAATAGGATCAATTAAACCCACATAGGAGGCCAAGACCATGTTGGAAGGTCTTTTTCAGCCAATGCATCTTCTGGTGATATTGGTTATTGTTCTGATTATCTTCGGGCCAGGTAAACTCCCTGAACTGGGAAACTCCATCGGCAAGGCCATAAAAGGTTTCAAGAAGGCGATGGCGGAGCCGGACGAGAAGCCGGGCAATGCGGGAGAAGGCAAGAAGATAGAAGATAAGAAGGAATGAACAAAATAACCGGATCCCCTTGATGAACGGACGTCTTGCATTTAGAATCCTAATCCTCCTCGTATTTATCATTCTATCGACCTATCTATTTATCCACTATGATCTGTATATATACTTCGCGAGTCAGCGCAGAGCTATAGCGTTCATTAACTCTTTCCATCCGTATGATGAAATTGTCTTCATTGGCCTTCAGATCCTGCAGGTGGTAGCAGCCCCGATACCCGGCGAAGTAACCGGTCTTATCGGCGGGTATATTTACGGCGCTTCCCTGGGTACGGTATATTCCACCATTGGCCTTACGATCGGCTCCTGGATCGCCTTTGCACTTGCCAGGTTCTTTGGACTGCCCCTTGTGGAGAGGGTTGTAAAGCCAGCGATTATTGAAAAGTACGATTACTTTCTGGAACACCGCGGTCTCTTCGTTTCTTTCCTTTTGTTTCTTATACCCGGTTTTCCGAAAGATTATCTCTGTTACATCATGGGCCTGAGCCACATGAAGGTGTGGCATTTCCTGGGCATTTCGACAGTGGGACGTTTGCTCGGGACCATCTTGCTCTCCGTGAGCGGCAGTTGCGCCCGCAACAATCAATACAGAGAACTCCTGTTCATTGCCGGTGTAAGCTGCCTTCTGCTTGTGATTGCCTATTTCTACCGGGATAAATTGATAGATTCGCTGAAAAGAAAACATGTAATATCAGAAACACCCGAGAAACCGGACGATAATCAGCCCCAGCAAAAAAATCAGACGAAACCATAAAAATTCAACCTCAAGTTAAGAAATATCCTTAATACTTGACACATGGGCGTTCTTGCCCTATTCTCACCACGATCGCAAGTTTATCCCAATAAAGGCAAGGAGGCATCATGGGCGGACACAAGAAGATCGAGCGGAAAAAGGAACTTGACCGCAAACGGCGAAGACGAAAGACAAGTCTGAAGCTCAGAGCAAAAGAGCAGGCGAAGTCAAAACCCGCGCATAAAGCAAAGTAAAAGTCGCAAAATGAAATTGTCCAGGAAACGCATTGGCCTTGCGCGTAGAGGCAGGGAGTCGGGGCTGTAGAAGCTGTTAGGGAATGAGAAAAGCTTCTGTCTGATAGCGGCATAATCAGTATGATACCCGCTAAAATTGCGAGGAACGAAGGGGCCGACTTTTCTCAGGCTGCGGCTCTGGTAAACGAGGGCGAAAAAGCAGCCTCAGCAATGCCTTTCCGTATCCAAACGATGAGATCATCTTTTTAAGACGTGGGGATCGACTTGATCAAGAATTTAGGAGCTCACAGGCAATACGAAGATTAGCATTAGGACCAACTGCTCTGGTTGCTTTTGTTCAGAGATACGCAGTCTTCCCTCCACAGGCATGAAAGTTCCTTACAATATTCCACCCTGACCGTGCCGAAGCATTCGATATTATTTTCCGCCCTCTGAATTGCCAGGATCACAGCATGTTTCTTCATCTGATACGTGTTGATCCCCATGTTTTTAGCCAATTTTTGGATTTCGCTGTACTTCAACTCTATTTCCCTCCTTTCATTACCGCAAGCGATACAACTTGAGAATTCACTCTGCAAGTCTGGTGTATCAAAGTCTAACCGTGAATCTCATGGTACCGCAACAACAATGATATGATAAACCGAGGACCAGGTCAGAGGCTTAGCGATGGTCTTGTCTCCCAACCGGGCTGCCATTTGTTGTGCTTCTGTCTTATAGTCTGAAGCAAAATAAATCGTATTTACTGCATAATCCGCCCTATTTGCTGTCCCTATGTCTTCAACTCTGTAACCCATCCCGATAAGTTTCTTTGACATTTGTCTCGCAGTAGGTAATTTGCCATTTCCACTTAAGACCTTTATTTTAAGCCTTTTAAGGCTTGTCTCTTTTCCTTCCACAGCCTGTTTTTCATCGGCTGATTTCTTCATTTCATCTCTTTTGGAGATGTCGACTTCCTTGACCTGTTCTTTTTTGCCCGCCTCGGAAACGGCGGCCTCTTTCTCTTTGGGGGCGCCCGTCTCGCCTGCCACGGAACCATCTTTCGTGGCAGCTTCCGCCTCTTTCATCTTTTGCACCTGTGACTTCAACAAGGTCAAATCCTTATTCACAGATGCCATCTGCTCGTTGAGCTGGGCTATGGATGCCTTGGACCTTTGCAATTCCTCCGTTGTATTTCTACCGGAATAATCTAGTGCCGTGCAGCCTGAAGTCGCCAAACAAAATACCAGGGTGAAAATACATAACGTTCTCATATACATTATTCACCTCCCGTACGTAATGTTGGGGCCTTGATAGTGTAGAAAACCGTAGCCTGCTGCACCCAGAAGGGCAATTCGGGGATTAAGAATGACGAAGGCCGGTATTTGTGAAACCAGGTCAGACATGCGTCCTTTGTAGCGGAAGGATTTCATAAACCGTCCATTTGTAAGAATTGGCAATATGCGGCGAGGAATACCTCCCCCTAAATAAACACCATTCGTGGCCATCATTTTGAGGGCCAAATTCCCTGCTTCTGCTCCCAGGATGGAAACAAAAAGGTTAAGAGTCATCACACAGAGATCACAGCGATAAACGCGATCTAAAGCGCACTCTATGATGACCGGTACAGGGTCATTTTCCCCCGCCATCCTAAGAGACAGCCAAGATGGTTCCTCAGCATAGCACTTCTCACGCAGAAAACAATATATATTTAATATTCCCGGTCCTGAACAAACGCTTTCATAACTGACATGGCCGAGTTTCGCCTGAAGGTAAATCAACAGTTCCCTCTCCAGGTCATCGCTCGGAGCAAAATCCACATGGCCTCCCTCTGACGGGTGCGCGCGGTATTGTGTTCCGTCCCACGTCAGAAATGCCTCCCCAAGACCGGTGCCCGGGGCAACGACAGCTACGCTGCCTTTGGAGACGGGTCTGCCTTCGTTGAGGGTATGCAGATCCGAAGGCTCCAGAAAGGGCACCGCGTATGCAATGGCCTCAAGATCATTCAGCAGTCTGACGAATGGCAGGTTCAGTTCCTTGCCGAGTTTCTTTTCATCGATGATCCACGGCAGGTTGGTAATCTTGGCGGCACCTTTCATGACCGGGCCCGCTACACCAAAGCAGGCCGCATCCGTTCTAATATTAACGTCTTTGAGAAATGCTCGCACGATGGTTATGAAATCAGGAAACTGTCCGCTCAGAAAGTCCGCCTCTACCAGAGGCGAACGTAACCCTTTTTCTTTTGAGAAGATTCCGAGGCGAGTATTTGTTCCGCCAATGTCGCCTGCAAGTAATATGGCCATTTCCTTTTTCACACAAATTTCTTGAGCGGTATCACATAACAGCCGTTTCAATGTTGTTGTTCAGGTGACTTCACTTTCAAGCCATTCCAGATAGTCACGGCTCCCTGCGACAATTGGCATAGCGATGATTTCCGGCACTTCATAAGGATGAACAGATTTGATGGCTTTTTCAATTTCTTTGTAAAGAGCCTCTTTGCTTTTTATCCAGCATTGCCACTCTTGGGCTCTTTCGATGTTCCCCTTCCATCTGTAGAGACTGGTTATGGGCCCCGCTATCTGCACACAGGCTGCGAGCCTCTTCTCAACCAGGCACGTGGCAATTCTCTCTGCGTCTTCTTTCTTGTCTGTCGTTGTAATGATCTGAATATACGATCCCATTTTTCTCACCCCTGTCCCCTGACCCCTATTTCGTGCATTCATACATCATGATTGCTGCTGCCTGAGGCAGACTGAGGGAATCCGCTCTTCCCGCACCGGGGATGTGCCACAGCTCATCAGCCAAACGGATCAAAGCTTCCGGCAATCCGTGACTTTCACTGCCCAAGAGGAGGGCCGTTCTTTGTTTACACGCATGCGGCACTATACCCTTTCTTATGTGAGAGCCCACGAGAAAAAAACGTTTTTTGATTATCGGCAGGGTTTCAGCAAAATTGACATCCTGCATCACTCTCATATGGAAAAGAGTTCCCATGGCGGATCGTACGCATTTGGGATTTGTAAAATCTGCGGAACCGGTACTGAGTATTATTGTTTCTATACCGAACCAGTGTGCGGCTCGCACCACGGCGCCCAGATTATTGGGATTGCCTATCTGATACAGCAGGAGAATATGACCCGAACCGTGCACCAGCAGTGCGTCGATGTCGGCGCGCGCAGGCATGGCTACGACCGCCATGACACCCTCTGGTTCTTTATCCTGACTTAATGTATCCCATTCTCTTTCCGATAGTCCGTAAACGTCAATTCCTTGCGGAATGGTGGAAATGAAAGTATTCCACTCCGAGCTTTTTCTCTCCATCACCAGAATTGCCCCGGTTTTCCAATTACTTTCGAGCAATCCCTGGACGACTTTATAGCCTTCAGCAAGAAAAAGTCCTTCCTGATGGCGATACTTGGCCTGGTATAGTTTCTTCCATAATTTTAATTGTGATCTCAGAGGACTGCGCAAGGTAATTTCGTGTGCCATAAGTTGGAGCTCCGTCAACAGTTATCCTATTACGCCGGTCTTAAAGGTGCCCCTGTCTTACGTTTCCATCCGAAAAAATAGACACAGACAGCGGCAAGCATCATCAGGAAACAGAGCATCTGGCCCATACTGAAGATTTGCCCAAAGAGACGGAACGGCGCGTCCGGCTCGCGGAAAAACTCGATGATGAAGCGGACGAATCCATAGCCGAAGAGATACAGGGCGAAGAGAAAGCCGTCGAAGGGGCCTTTCTTTCTTACACTCCAGAGGACGATGAAGAGAAAGATTCCCTCGAAGGAGGCCTCGTAGAGCTGGGAGGGGTGACGCAGTTCATGGGTCAAATCCAGCGGGAAATACATGCCCCACGGCATGGCGGTAATCCTGCCGTAAAGCTCGCCATTAATGAAATTACCGATTCTTCCAAACGTATATCCAAGAGGGATGGCGGGGCAAAACAGGTCAGCAAACCGCCAGAAGTCTATCTTATGTTTACGGCAGAAAATAACCGACGCTATGAGGACGCCAATGGCCCCGCCGTGGTAGGACATGCCGCTGATGCCAACGTACTGCATACCGTGAGCGAAATCGAAGGGGAGGATAATCTCAAGGGGATGTTTTGCGTAATGGGCAAAATTGTAAAAAAGAACATAACCGAACCTTGCACCGACTAACAACCCCGTGATGGCCCAGACAAAGAAGTCCTGAATTATTTCTGCGCTATACGTATAATTCTCACGTTTTATCCTGTAAGAAACGAGGATATAGGTCAAGAAAAATGCGATAAGATACATGAGGCTGTAATAGCGAATCTGAAAGGAACCGATCTCAAAGATAATGGGACTCATGCGCCCGGGAAGATACTGCCAGCTAATATGATTCACCTTTCAACTCCTCGACATAGTGCTGCGCGGAAACTGCCGCCGTTGCTCCATCGCCACATGCCGTAACTACCTGACGAAGAAGTTTTCTTATACAGTCACCTCCGGCGAATATACCCTTCGCCGAAGTCTTCATATCTCTGTCTACAACAATATATCCGTTATCGTCGAGATTTACGATGCTGCGAACCATATCCGTCTTTGGGGTCAGGCCGATGAATATAAACACCCCCTGGGCGGGTATTTCCCTCACCATATCAGGTGACTTAACGTCTCTGAGCTTAACCTTTTCGACAACATTTCCTCCTGATATTTCCTCAACCACAGAATTCCAGGCAAATTCAATTTTGCTGTTGGCAAGGGCCTTTTTCTCAAGGGCCTTTGTCGCCCGCAGTCGGTTACGGCGATGAACGATGGTGACCTTGTTGGCAAACTTGGTGAGAAAGACAGCTTCCTGAATGGCAGCATCTCCACCTCCTACGACCACAACATCCATGTTCTTGTAAATGGGACCGTCACAGGTTGCGCAGTACGAGACCCCTTTGCCTACAAAAACATCTTCCCCCCGGACTCCCAGTTTTCGCCAGTAAGCCCCAGTTGCTACAATAACTGCAAGCGCCTCATATTCTCTCCGTGCTGATGTTACCTTCCATCCTCCCGTATTTCCCCAGTGGGTCTTAGCAATGCCAATGACGTCCTCTGACGCTACCTCCAGCCCGAATTGGAGAGCCTGTTTCTTAAATCGCTCAACAAGTTCAAAACCGCCAATACCTTCGGGCATGCCCGGATAGTTTTCTATTATATCCGTAACGATTATCTGGCTTATGGAAGAGGCGCCTTCTATCAGCAGAGTTCTGAGACTGGCTCTCGATGCATAAATGCCCGCCGTCAAACCGGCGGGTCCTCCGCCAATAATTACAATATCATATACATGATCTGGAATAGTCGCTTTATCCAAAGATTATCACCCCATTCATTTTTTAGTTTTTTCCATATAGTTTCTCAATGCCTTTTGGAAAAGAAGAGCCGCCAGAAGAGCACAGTGACCATGGTCGTGAGGCAGACCTCCCAGATGCTCGGAAATCGAACTCCTGTTGATCTTAAGACATTCACGGATTGTTTTTCCTTTGGACATCTCCGCCGCTGCATTGCAGGCGGCAACGGTAAATATGCAACCTTCGGCAATGAATCTTGAGTCATCAACTCTCCCATGTTTTACGCGAAGAAACATCTTGATTTCCTTGCCGCATTCGTCGGATTTTTCCGCGTAGCCGTCAGGACTATCTATGGAGCCATAATTTTCAGGATTCCTTCCGTAATCAAATACTTTTTCCGGATAGAGTTCCCTGGCCTTCTCGCGCAGGATGGCTGTCATATTTTCTATAATTTTGCTTTCATCCTCCATCTGTCAGATAAAACCTCTCAAATCAAAGCTGGAATCTTTTTTTACTTAGTCGGTTTTTGCGCATATTACAATGATAAATTTGTTGGCTTTGCAAAATGTCGCCGCATGTTATGCAGCATATGCTTTGTGGGATCATCAATATTACCAGAGAAATTTAGGACCACTTTCAGAAAATATGTTGTCAGAAAATAGTTGACATTGATCTTTTGAAATGTTACAAATGCAGCACTTTAATGTAGTCCACCATTATTGACAATATCAGTTGCCAATATCCATATTGCACGATCTAAATCAAGTTGCGAACTTTTTTATGATGATGCTGCAATCACAACTCAAAAAGAAAACCCCCCCCATAAATGTCTATAGTTTATTTGTTAAAAAATATTTGGTCTCTATGGGAGGTGACAGTTAAGTAAATTGTGGCCGGCGTTTCCGATATAAAATAGCGGCCAAGACATCACTTTCAAAAAAAGAGACAGAAAGCACGACTTACGGAAAGACAATCGTCATCATGGCTCTGGAGAAGAGAAGGTTCTCCAAACAGGTGGATTTTATCACGAGCATCGGATATGGTGATGGTTCTCCCGACTATGGGGAAAAAGCGGAACCGACGGATGAAGATCTAAGACTCCTGAGAGACGTCATTGACGCTGAGGGCTATTTCTTAAAAAGGGTTGTTAAAAAATAATTTATTGATTATAATCATTATTGAAAGGAGGGTAGGAGAGGGCATTATTTATAACCGGTGAAAGAAATCATTGCGAAACGAAGTGGCAAACTACAAAAATAAACCATCGTTTGCGATGACAAAAAATCGAAAATCATTATTATCTAACATTTTTTATTAATGTTCTTATTTGTTGAAAGGAGGGTTTGATAATGGCGGAAGAAGTAAAAGCTACTCAGCCGAGATGGGTACCTCTTTTATTGGGATTATTGAGTAGTACGACGTGCGGTGCCCTTTTGTATGCGTGGAGCGTGTTCATTAAGCCGTTGAACGCGGAATTCGGGTGGTCCCGTGCGGAGATCGCCATGGCCTTTGCGATCTGCTGTCTGGTGTTCGGATTGATGACGTTTCCCGCGGGGCGTATAAGCGACAAGTACGGTCCGAGGCCGGTAGTTATGGCGGGCGGTATCATTTTAGGTATCGGATTTGTTCTGTCCGGATTTATTCAGACGAAGCTTCAGCTCTACATCACGTATGGTCTTATTTCCGGTTTTGGAGGTGGGATTATCTACCTGCCGCCGATTGCCACGGCGCCGAAGTGGTGGCCTGACAGGAGGGCGTTAGCGACGGGATTTGCGGTTGTCGGATTAGGACTAGGTTCATTCATCATGGGTCCTTTGGCAACATACATTATTCAGGCCCCAGGGTTGGGATGGCGTTATGTGTTCTGGTACTGCGGTGTTGCCATGTGTCTTATGGCTGTTACCGCCGGTGCATTCCTGAAGGTCCCCCCGGCGGGATATAAGCCGCCCGGTTGGTCGCCTCCCGCTCCTGCTGCGGGTGCGGCTGCGCCAAAGGTTACCCGTGACTTTACACACGAGGAGGCCACGAAGGATGCGAAGTTCTGGCTTCTGTATCTGGCCTACTTCTGTGGTTCCTTTGCCGGACTGATGGTCATCGGTCACCTTGCCGGTTTTGGAAGGGATCAGGGTCTGACGGCCATGGCGGCTGCCGGCGCGGTGAGTTCTCTCGCCTTTTCCAATGCGGCGACGAGGATCCTTTCGGGCTGGTTTGTGGATAAGGTCGGCGTCAGGATTTATTTTGCCGTGTTGTTTGCCCTGCAGACAGCGGCGATGGTCGCGATTTTTCAGCTCGGCGGCAGCGTCTACGGGTTGGCGGCTATTGCGATTCTCATCGGCTGGAACTACGGCGCCATGTTTACATTGTTCCCCGCCACCTGTCTCCAGTTCTATGGGCCCACGGCACAGGGGAGCAACTACGGCCTTCTGTTTACGGCGTGGGGTCTTGCCGGGTTTGCCGGGCCATGGGTCGGCGGCTATCTGAAGGATATGACGGGGTCGTACTATATGCCGTTCCTTTGTGCAGCAGCTCTGTGCGCCCTTGGAACTGTAATTCTTTTCACGACGAAACCGCCTGAGAAGAAAGCTGCATAGCCGTATCTAGGTTACGATTTCAGAACCATTAACATTCGAGGCGCCCTGGTTTTATCCGGGGCGCCTTTTTACATCCCTACGGGCAAGCGAAAACTTCCATTTCTGGCATTCCACTCCCCGCCTGTGCGGGGACAGGCTTCGTGGGAGAAGCATGGCAATTTGCAATAAATGACATCTTGAAGGGAATAGTATGGATTTAGGAATACTGGGACAGATTCATTTTACATGGGATTTTCTGATCGGTTTTCTCAGTATTATTATAGTAAATCTCGTTCTTTCAGGCGACAATGCCTTTGTCATCGCCATGGCCGTGAGGTCGCTTCCCGGAAAGCAGCGGATGAACGGAATTGTATTTGGAGTGGGAGCTGCCGTAGTTCTCCGCGTGGTTCTGACCTTCTTTGCCGCCACGCTCTTGCGGATTCAATATGTCAAGCTTATCGGTGGCGCCGTCATCATCTGGATTGCCATAAAACTTCTTGTCGAAGGGGTTCCGGAAGACAAACTTCAGAAAGAGGCAAAAACTTTGTGGCATGCTGTCTGGATCATCATCGTTGCCGATATAACTATGTCGATTGATAATGTTCTGGCTGTTGCTGCCGCCTCGAAAGGGAATTTCTTTCTCCTTATTTTCGGTCTCGGACTCAGCATCCCTATTGTAGTTTTCGCCAGTACCCTGCTTGTCGTACTCATGGATAGATATCCAATAATTATCTATGTAGGCGCAGCGGTTCTTGGGCAGGTGGGAGGTGAGATGATGGTGACCGATCCCTTTATTGTTCAGATACTCAATCCCTCGAACATTCTAAAGTACAGTGTGGAGGCGTTTTTCACAATAGGGGTTGTCGTTGCCGGTAAGCTCTGGGTGAGACAGAAGATATCGCGGCAGATGAAGATTATGGATGAAGCATCGCAAACTCAGAGTATAGATGTCAAAAATAAGCGCTAATGGAATTCAGAAATCGGGTAAACCAAACAAACTCTCAGCCTTCTCTACCATGCTTGCTCTAAGTCAGACTTCCTGACCAGAAGCAAATGCCACGTAAATCCACCGCGCTTTCTCTCATATCACAAAAGCGGACAATTCATTTGCTACAAAACCGGACAATTCTATTTGTTGACAACATGGGTTATTGGAGATGGGAATAGTTGAATATAATAAAACGTATAGAGGGGTCTTGCGACCCCTCTATGTTATAATATCATTGGCCATTGAATTCGGTAGCGAGCGAATGACGAACGATACCGTTCCTTAAGAATCGAAGATTCTCCGCAGCTTGCTGCGGAGAGCTTCAATACAAACCAGTTACACACCATCTTTATATTTGAATGAGATATTAAGTCTGACCCTGAAGGATGTTATCTTTCCATTCTCCACGGTAACATCCTGTTTTACAACCTCCGCAACTCTCAGATCTTCAAGTGACTTGGAAGAGGTTGCCAGAGCGACCTTGGCAGCATCCTCCCATGATTTGGCACTTGTTCCTACAATATCAATAATTTTGTATACTGACATAACATTCCCCCTCCTTTCTTGGTCCATTGTTACACACGTTAACCTCACTATTAAATAAGTGGCCTTTTCTCAACTACAATTACCACATTTCCTTGAACTCACTTAGTACATTCCTCTGTGATACCGTCATTTTGATCCCCGCCTTCGCGAGGATAATGAGAAATCTTATGGGAAAACAGCAGTTATAAACTGATCAAAATATAACGCAAAGCTGGAAGGAATATATCACCGATATTATTACCTGCCAGAGTAACATAATAAGATAACATGTCAAGAAAGTTTGTAAGATGTCTTAGAAGCAAATAAACTGTCCACATTTGTCTTGACTAATTAATCAAATTATCTGATCATTTTATATAAGATATGGGAAAGTCTTCGGAGGCATTTACCTTTGAATTAACCCTCAAAAATGGAATTACATCAAACAGGAGGTGCAATATGATAAGAGTAATGATTGAAAGAAAATGCCAGTCAGGCAAAGATAAGCAACTCAGGGATCTATTGCTGGAATTGAGATCGGCTGGAATGCGGCAGCCCGGGTACATCAGCGGTGAGACACTTCGTGAAGCGGATAATCCTTCCGTATTCATGGTCATCAGTACGTGGATCACCCGTGATGCCTGGAAAGTATGGCAGACGTCCAAACAGCGTCTGTTAATAGAGGATATGATGAATTCCCTGCTCACTGATGCGAGGAAGGTGCGTGTTTTCAGCGAGGATTATGAGGACTGATTAGTCTTCATCTCTTAGGCATTTGATGACATCGTAAAAAGTTGCCAGTTTTGTCAAAGGGACTTTTTACGATGTTGCCTTTCGAACCCTACCCTTAAAGATAAATCTGTAACTTTCTGTCAGAAAATGGTTGACAGAAACTGTTTTCAATGATAGGAAGGCACGCGAAAAACCTATTTGCCCACCAATATTGAAACCCTTGAATAATGGCAGAAAGTGCCAAAATGACGGCAATTTATAAACATTTTATTATTAACATCTCGCGGATGGGTTCTTATTTTAGGGTTTCCTATTGATATCATCTTCAGGAGGTAGACTATGTTTAACGAGAAGGATTTGGAAAAGATCAAAGCCGGGAAAAAGAAGTGGACGGAAGGGACCCTGGCGAAGACCTTGAGCAAAGCCCCGGAAAAGAAGGCTAAAACCACCTGGTCCGGGACCCCTGTCGAGTGTCTCTATACCCCAGCGGAAGTAGCCGGTTTGGATTATGAGAACAAACTCGGCTATCCCGGGGAATATCCGTATACCCGCGGCGTTCAGCCCAACATGTTTCGGGGCAGGTTCTGGACCATGCGTCAGTACGCCGGATTCGGCAGCGCCAAGGAAACGAATGCCCGCTACCGTTACCTTTTGGGTCAGGGGCAGACGGGATTGAGCGTGGCCTTTCATCTTCCCACCCAGGCGGGATATGACAGCGATCACCCCCTGTCCATGGGCGAAGTAGGAAAGGTCGGCGCCGCCATCGACCATATCGGCGATATTCGCATTCTGTTTGACCAGATTCCCCTGGACAAGGTCACGACGTCCATGACCGTCAATGCCGCGGCCACCGTGCTGCTTGCCATGTATATGTCCGTTGCCGAAGAACAGGGTGTGAAATATGATCAACTGGGTGGAACCATCCAGAACGACGTCCTCAAGGAAATCATCTGCCGTGGTCAGTATATCTATCCCCCCAAACCGACCATGCGTCTCACCGTCGATCTGATCGAGTTCTGTCAGAAATATGTTCCCCGGTGGAACAGCATCAGCATCAGCGGCTACCACATCCGCGAATCAGGCTCCACTGCCGCCCAGGAAATGGCCTTCACCATCGCCGATGGAATCGCCTATGCGGAAGCCTGCGCAGCAAGAGGTATAGCGGTGGACGATTTTGCACCGCGTCTCTCCTTCTTCTTCAACGCCTTCACCGACGTGCTGGAAGAAGTCGCCAAATTCCGCGCCGCAAGACGCGTCTGGGCCAAGATCATGAAGGATAGATTCAAGGCCAAAGATCCCCGGTCCATGATGCTTCGTTACCATGTGCAGACCGGTGGTGTTACCCTGACGGCACAGCAGCCGTTGAACAACATCGTCAGGGTTGCCTTGCAGACATTCGCCACCGCATTAGGCGGGCACCAGTCCCTCCATACGAACTCGTATGATGAGGCACTGTGTCTCCCCACTCAGGGCGCAGTAACCGTCGCCCTGCGAACGCAGCAGATTATTGCCGAGGAAAGCGGCGCCTGCGTGACCGTCGATCCTCTGGCCGGTTCTTACTATGTAGAGTACCTGACCGACAAGATCGAAGCGGAAATCGAAGATTACATCAAGAAGATTGACGCCATGGGTGGAACCCTGACCGCTATCGAGCAGGGATACATTCAGAAGGAAATTCAGAACAGCGCTTACCTGTTCCAGAAATCCATTGATTCCGGTGAGCGGGCATACGTAGGTGTCAACAAGTATACCATGGAGGAGCCCCCTGTAACTGACCTCCTCAGAGTGGACATGAAGGTTGGTGAAGAAAAAGCTGTGGAATTGAAGCAATGGCGAGCCAAGCGTGATAATGCCGCCTGGAAGAAGGCACTGGATAAGCTGCGTGAAGTTTCGAAGACAGATACGAACGTGATGCCCACCGTTATCGAGGCAGTAAAGGCCGGGGCTACCGTAGGCGAAGTCTGTGACGTGTGGCGCGAAGTATTCGGGCAGTATCGACCCAAGGAATTTATTTCATGATGCGTGGAGGTGACTTACAATGGCAGAAAAGAAGATAAAGATTATCGTTGCAAAACCCGGGTTGGATGGCCATGATCGTGGGGCCAAGCTCCTGTCCCGTATCTTTGCTGAGGCCGGTATGGAAGTCGTCTACACCGGATTAAGGCAGACACCGGAAATGATTGTCGAGACCGCGCTACAGGAGGATGCTGATGTTGTCGGTCTGAGCAGTCTTTCGGGAGTCCATAACTATTTCTTTCCAAAGGTGGTCGAGCTGCTGAAGGCAAAGAAACTTGGCAATGTTTTAGTTGTCGGGGGCGGCATCATTCCCTTAGAGGATATCCCAACTCTGAAGAAGGCAGGAATAGCCGAAATCTTCGGGCCGGGAACTTCAACGGATACGATTGTCGGTTTCATCAAGGCAAACGTCAAGGCAAAGTAATAACTAATGACAGTAAGCAAGACCGTTTGCTTCTGAACAGTATTGTAAAGTACAGGGGAGGCTTCATATTGTCTCCCCTGTGCTATTAAAATACAATTAGACTATCGGTTGAGATGTTCTTGTGGTTTACAGATGCATCAATCTGCATGAGCGAACAGATAGAATATGGATATTGATTATGTAGCAGAAATCCTCCAGGGGTCACCGCTGGCAATGGCCCGCGTGATCACCTGGCTCGAAAACGAAGATGAGCGGGCCCGTTCCTGTATGGAGGAAATTTATCCTCACACCGGGAATGCCTACGTACTTGGAATCACCGGTTCTCCCGGTACGGGGAAGAGCACCCTTACTGACGGGGTTACCTGGCATCTACGCAATAAAGACCTTACAGTGGGGATTGTGGCAGTCGATCCTTCAAGTCCTTTCACGGGAGGAGCCCTGCTTGGAGACCGGATCCGGATGACCCGCCATAGTGAGGACCGGGGGGTTTTCATGCGCAGTATGGCAACCCGGGGCTATCTGGGAGGGCTGGCCCAGTTTACCCGTGGTGCCGTCAAAGTACTGGATGCAGGGGGGAAGGATTTTGTCATAATTGAGACAGTGGGCGTAGGGCAGGACGAGGTAGATGTCATGCGTGTGGCAGATACTACGTGCGTCGTCCTGGTCCCCGGTCTGGGCGACGTAATCCAGAGCATGAAGGCCGGGATCATGGAAATTGCAGACATCTATGTGATCAACAAATACGACCGGCCTGGAGCTGATCAGCTCTTTTCCGAGGTGCAATACCGTGTTGCTCAGGATGCAAGTATAAAGGACCGATCATGGGTGCCGCCGGTGATCCCGACTGTAGCTGTAGAGGGGAAAGGCGAGGAGGAACTTCTGGAAGCTATTACGGCGCATCGCGTGTATCTGGAACAGAGCGGCAAACTTCTGGAAAAACGCCGCGACCGGATACGTGAGGAAACCCTTCAGATGATTCACCATGAACTCTTTCGCATCATCCGTGAGCGCCTCGCTGAAAACAGCAGGATAGGACAAATGGTGGAAGAGATCATGGACCACAAGCTGAATCCATACAACGTTGTCGAAAAAGTTGTCGACGAGTGGCTCCCCTCATCAAGATTGAAATAGATACTCAAGGGCTTATCATGGGCTCGTCGCCGGCAAAACCGGTACAGACACACCTGCACGTCCGGATCCATGTCTTCTTCAGTAATAAAGCCGAAATAAAAATAAAGCTCCTCCTTACATATCAGATTTTTCTATGATGACTTCATAAAAAGTTCCCTGGCTGAGAAAGGGCTTCTTTATGAGTTGCCATGATTATTTGACTTTCATCTCTTAACCTGCCTTTCTGCTAACCTTAATTGAGGATTAATCATGAAACGAAAAAAAACCACAGGCAAGCGGGCAAATGTCATCGATTTCAAGGGATTAATGGACGAGAAAAAGATGAATGATATGTGCGGCATGGATTATGAAGAATTCAAATCCGCCGTCGCCCGATTAATTTTGAGCATGGTCGAGGCCATGGGAAAAAATAATCAAAAAATAGATAAGTCCTTTGAGGGAATAATAGAACATCTGAAAATCGTAAGTAAAGAACTGAATTTTCTCAAACAGGTGCTCTATATGGAACGCATATTAAATGGCGAGCACAGGGACGGTCGCATGACCATAGAGCATAAGAAGTATTTGGCCAAATCCTTCGGCATTGATTTCAATCAGTTTGTGAAGCAGGTGACGGACGCGGGCAAGAGTTCTAAAGGTAAGAAAACGACATAACTAGTGAGGACATGCGGAGATTGCTTTTTTTCCTGTGTTGTCGTGATCTTAGAAGAAGATCATAAAAATATTGACAAAGCGATAGGGGCTGTGTTAACTCGCACAAGGTTTTTCCCTGGAATTATTATCTGGTACTTCATTATCCAAGCAATAACATATCTAAAGAAGGAGACAAGAAGTGATGTTTACGAAAAAGAAGTTTTTCCAAGCAAGTATTTTAGCCGTCTTTTCCATTTTTTTTGCGAGCCCTCTTTTTGCAAGCGAAGCGGATCTGGTCATTCCTGTATTAAGCGCGGCCCAGAACCATCTCTTGATGATCGGATTTCTGATTTGTTTCGCCGGTATGGGTTTCGGTCTTTACGAATATTTCAACGTCAAGAAACTTCCGGCCCACAAATCCATGCTGGATATTTCGGAAATCATTTTCCAGACCTGCAAGACCTATCTTGTTCAGCAAGGGAAACTGCTGATCGTTCTTGAAGTATTCATCGGCGCCTGTATCGTCTACTATTTCGGCGTCCTTCAGCATATGACCACGAGCGACGTGCTTATTATTCTGGCCTGGTCCGTCGTGGGTATATTGGGTTCATACGGAGTCGCCTGGTTCGGTATCCGGATGAATACTCTGGCCAACAGTCGGATGGCTTTCGCTTCCCTGGAAGGTAAGCCGATCAAGCTGCTCAATATTCCTCTCTCCTCAGGTATGAGCATCGGTGTCCTGCTGGTGTGCGTGGAGCTCATTATGATGCTCGTGATACTGGTCTTTATGCCCCGCGATGTGGCCGGCGCATCCTTTATCGGATTCGCGATTGGAGAGTCGCTTGGCGCGAGCGCGCTCCGTATCTGCGGTGGTATCTTTACAAAGATCGCCGACATCGGCTCGGACCTCATGAAAATCGTCTTCACCATCAAAGAAGACGACCCGAGAAACCCGGGCGTCATCGCCGACTGTACCGGCGACAATGCGGGTGACAGCGTCGGACCGACCGCCGACGGTTTCGAAACCTACGGCGTTACCGGAGTTGCCCTGATCAGTTTTATCGTTCTCGCCGTATTTCCCCTTTATCAGGCAGAACTGCTTGTCTGGATCTTCGTTATGCGTGTTCTGATGATCATCACCTCCATCGGCTCCTACTTTATCAACAAGGCCGTCTCAACTGCGGTCATGGGTGATAAGGAAAAGGTTAACTTCGAGGCCTCTCTGACATCGCTCGTCTGGATTACATCGATTATATCGATCATTGTGACCTTCCTCGTCAGTAAATGGCAGCTCGGTCATCTCCCGAATAACCTGTGGTTCACACTTTCTGTTATCATCAGCTGCGGGACCCTCGCGGCGGCGCTGATCCCGGAACTTGTGAAAGTTTTCACGAGCTCGAAATCCGCTCACTGTCTCGAAGTGGTTACGGCAGCGCGGGAAGGCGGACCCTCTCTCGATATCCTTTCCGGCTTTGTCGCCGGTAACTTCAGCGCCTTCTGGATCGGCATTTCCATAGCCGCACTGATGTTCGCCGCTTATTATACCAGCACATTCGGCCTTTCAAACTTTATGGAATATTCGTCTGTCTTCGCGTTCGGTCTTGTGGCTTTCGGTTTTCTCGGAATGGGTCCTGTTACGATCGCAGTCGACAGCTATGGTCCAGTTACGGATAATGCCCAGTCCATTTATGAGCTGTCACTGATCGAGACCATCCCGAACGTTGAAAATGAGATTGAAAAAGAGTTCGGATTCAAACCCCGTATGGATGTGGCCAAGCACTACCTGGAAGAGAATGACAGTTGCGGAAACACCTTCAAGGCGACCGCCAAACCGGTTCTGATCGGCACGGCCGTCGTAGGAGCCACGACCATGATTTTCTCCCTGATCCTTCTGTTGAGAAAGGCCCTCGGAATCCAGCCGGAAATGATATTGAATCTGCTGAATCCTTACACGCTGCTCGGATTCCTCTGTGGCGGAGCCGTTGTTTACTGGTTTACCGGCGCGTCCACACAGGCCGTCACAACCGGCGCATACAGAGCCGTCCAGTATATCAAGAAGAACATCAATCTTGACGACGAAGCGAGCCTGAGCGCCTCCACCGAGAACTCAAAGGAAGTCGTCAAGATCTGCACCCAGTATGCGCAGAAGGGTATGTTTAACATATTCCTCGCGATCTTCTCTTTCACGCTGGCCTTCGCGTTCTTCTCCGCTCCGGTTTCCGGACCCGAGCCCGCGTCCTTTTTTATCAGCTACCTGATATCGATTGCCGTATTCGGCCTCTTCCAGGCGATTTTTATGGCGAATGCCGGCGGATGCTGGGACAACGCCAAGAAGGTCGTTGAAGTCGATCTGAAAGAAAAGGGAACACCGTTGCACGCGGCTGCCGTTATCGGCGATACAGTCGGCGATCCCTTCAAGGATACCTCTTCGGTTGCTTTAAACCCGATCATCAAATTCACCACACTGTTCGGGATTCTGGCAATGGAAATGGCCATCGCCCCGGGAATGCGAGATACCGCCGGAATTATAGGCATCGTATTCTTCCTCGTTGCGCTGGTCTTTGTCTGGAGATCCTTCTATGCGATGAGAATTCCGATCGATAAATAAAGGACATTGCCACTGCTGAAAAGAAAAAGGCTGAATCATAATATTTAATTTTATCTTTTGAAAGGGGGCCGTGCCGGCCCCCTTTCTTATTTTGACTTACTGTTTATCTTTCCTTGGCGGCAAAGGAAAAGGGGCGAAGAAGGAAGTCTTTATCGATTCGTTTTTATGGAGAAGGTCAGTAGGATACCGGAGAGGAGGGCATAGGCCAGGGCGATCGTGTAATGTGCGTGTGATGCAACTGTCCAGGGCAGGTACACCTCGCCTGTGGGCGACACCGAATGGACGATGCCGAAGAGGGTAAAGATGGCGCAGGCAAAGGTACAAAGGGCGGCAAGCCGCGGCTTGCGGTCGATCAGAAAGGCCAGCATGCTTCCCCAGAGGAGCGCCGTGAGGATAAAGCCGTTACTGAGCACGGTGAGGCTCTGATACATGACCTGCAGGCGCATGGGAAGCATGTCGGGTGTGATGGCCATGGCGCCCAGAAACTGGCCGAGAATAATGATCACGAGGTTGGCAATGACTGGCATGAAACTCAGGCTCACAGCCGGGGAATGCGCTTCGGGCGCTTCTTTGTAGGCTTGATGGACGATCTCGAAACCGATGAAGATAAAGATCGGGGCCAGTACGGCCCGGGGGATGATGCCCACGATCAAAGATAAGAGACCGATAACGGAACCGATACCGATAGAAATAGCGGTTAAGAGCGTATACCAATGGGTAGCGCCCATCTTTTTGTACGCCGGATGTCCGATATATGGTGTGGTCTGAGCCACACCACCAAAGAAGGAGGCGATCAAAGAGGTAAACGCCTCGGTGAGCAGGATATCGCGCATGCGGTAGTCATCGCCGGCGAGTCGGGCGCTCTCGGTATTATTGATGCCGCCGATGATTGTCATAATGCCGAAAGGTATAGCAATGGGAAGATACTGTATGCTCTGCGGCAGAGTCTTGAAGAAATCGACAGAGAAAACCGGGAGGCACAGGGACATCTCAAAAGATGGTTCCTTGAACTCCGGAATATGTCCGGTGTATCCCAGAATGAAATGGATAGCAGTGCCCAGAAGCACGGCGATCAATACACCGGGAATGCGGCCGGGAAGCTTCATCCCGCCTAAGAGGACGGCAAAGATAATTCCCAGAGCCACTATGCCGACAACAACCTCGTTGAAGATTTCAATGAGAGGCAAGAAACCGAGGAGCAAAAGCCCGACCCCGGCGATGGACCCCAGGAGCCCGGCCGTGGGTATAACGCGCTGTACCCAGGCGCCGCAAAAAGAGGTTATGACCTTGACGACACCAATCATGAAGAGGGTGGCCATGCCGATCTGCCAGGTGAGTACTGCGTCACGTGTGACGATATAGGCAGGGCCGAGAACGGCATAAGCCAGGCCAATGGAAGAAGGAGTATCGAGACCGAGCGGCATGGCAGTAACATCTTTGCGGCCCGTTTTCTTTTGCAGCCGAAGGGCGAGATAAGTATAGACGATGTCGCCGAAGAAGACCCCTACAGCGGTGCCGGGGATCATGCGCGTCATGATGATATCTGCGGGATAGTTGAACGTGAAAATGAGGATAGAACTCATGAAGATAAGGACACCGAGGTTGTCGAGAAAAAGAGCGAGAAAGGCGGTCGTCTCTCCCCAAAACCTGTTCTGATGGAATGCGCTCCCTGCCTTCACTCTGACATTTCACCCCGCATCAAAGTCGGTCTCTATACCGCAGTAAGACCATTTATCATATGATCCCTTTCTCGCCTCAGCTCTTCGGGAGTCTCTGAAACATTTTAGTGAATCGCATCATCTCAGAAAGATCGGACATCCGGATCTTTCCCGTCATGAAGGCCCATTCCGGTTTCATCCTGCCCAATTCGATATCATGGTAGGTTTTGTCCGCAACACTCACAGAACACTTTGCCTCACCCATAAACCCTGAGTGAACGCTGCAGTTGCCTTTCGTGATGTTTACAGTGAACTGCCCCCCTTCGGGTCCGGAGATGTCAAAATGAAATACCGTTTCCCAGTCGCCGGCATTTTCGGGGATAAATCGTTCAGGAAGGGTTTCTAGGATTTCAGCCGCCGTTTTCGGTACGGGGACGACTTCTTTTATTGCTGCACCGGGCGCAGCTTCCTTCGCAATTGTTTCCTTCTGCTTTTCTGTTCTTTCGGAAACGGGCTGGTAACCCACTTGATCGATCATGATACGGGCTATGATCTCCCTCATGATCTCGGAGGTGCCGCCGACGATGGTTCCCACCCTTGCATCACGATACATCCTGGATATCAGGTATTCATCCATATAGCCGTAGCCGCCGTAGAACTGTAGACACACATCGGCAGTTTTTTTGGCAAGCTCGCTCGTAAGCAGTTTGGCCATGGAGGAGAAATGGACGGCAGTTTCGCCCTGACTGTGAAGCCATGCCGTGTAATACGTGAGCTGACGGGCCGCTTCCAGCTCCGTCTGCAAGTCCGCCAGCGTATGCCGGATAACCTGGAACTTCGCCAGGGGCCGGTTGAAGGCCTGTCTCTCTTTGATATATGCCAGGGTAGATTCCAGCCCGAGAAATGCGCCGCTGATGGAGCCGATGGCGCTGACGAGGCGCTCTAACTGAAAGCACTCCATGATGTAATAGAATGCCCTGTTTTCTTCGCCTATCAGGTTTGTGACGGGTACGCGGACGTCCTCGAAGGTAAGCTCCCCCGTATCGGAACAATGCCAGCCCATCTTGTGCAGTTGTCTTGCGGAAAATCCCGGTGTGTCGCGATCCACGAGTATCAGGCTGATTCCGCCCGCACCGGCTTCAGCAGCTGTCTTGGTTGCCACCAAGACGAAATCTCCGAAGACACCGTTGGTGATAAACGTCTTTGACCCGTTGATGACGTAATATTCACCTTGTCTCACGGCCCTGGTGCGGATGGCCGCCACATCGGAGCCCGTGTTCGGTTCCGTGATGGCCAGGGCTCCGATCTTTTTTCCTGTGATGGTAGGGATCAGATAATTCTGTTTCAGCGCTTCGCTTCCGAAGCGATATATATATTCCGCCGCCATATAGGCATGGACGCTTACAGCGGCAGCAAATCCTCCCATGGTGGAGCGAGGCAGTTCTTCGAGCAGGACGACGGAGTAAAAAAAGTCTGCCCCCGTTCCGCCATACTTTTCAGGGTAATTGATGCCGAAGAATCCCAGATCCCCCATCCTGTTCCAGATCGCCTGTGGAATACGTTTATTCCTCTCCCATTCCTCTGCGTTCGGGGTGACCTCCTTTTCAACGAATTGCCGCACCGTACGCCTGAATATTTCGTGTTCCGCGGTGAAATACAGCGATTTCATAAACACTCCCTTTGTTTATTCCTGTCTAGACCTTTGAAGATATTGGCGCTGCGTCATTCCCGCCTTCCCTTGTCATTCCCGCGAAAGCGGGAATCCAGAGAGGTGTCATTCTGAACCCGTGCGCTTTTAGCCTTCTTTATACATGCTATCAAGAAGGTCTTTATATTTTTCTTCAACGACCCTTTTTTTCAGTTTCATGGTTGGGGTCATTTCACCGCCTTCGATGGAGAAAGGCGCCGGGAGTACGCGGTAATACTTGATCTGCATATATCGGGGAAGCTGTTCGTTCGCCACGTCCACCTCTTTTTGAATTTTTTCGACGACCAGGGAATGCTTAATCAATTCCGGCCAGGAAAGGTTTTTGAATCCTTTATATTCGGCCGTCGCCTGCACGGCATTCTGATCCAGTACCAGGAGCGCGGTCAGGTAGTTACGGCGGTCTCCGTGGACATAGGCCATCTCGATATGCCTGCCGCTGAGAAGCAGGTTTTCGATGTGAGCCGGTGCGATATTCTTGCCGCTTGAGGTAATAATAAGCTGCTTTTTCCGATCCGTAATGAATATCCGGCCTTCCTCATTAATTTCCCCGATATCGCCTGTCCGGTAAAATCCGTCTGGAGTGAATGTAGCTTTTGTCTCCTCCGGGTTACGCCAGTATTCCTTGAAGATATTGGGGCCTTTCACTTCCAACTCACCGTCCACGGCAACACGCACTTCAACGCCGGGAAGGGCTCTTCCCACGGTGCCCAAGCGGTAGTCATAGGGACTATTACCCGTAGAGGGAGCTGTAGCTTCCGTGGCGCCCCATGCTTCCAGGATCAGAATATCCATGGCATCGAAGAACTCTGCCACCTCTTTGCTGAGGGGCGCTCCACCGGAGCAGCAGAATTCCAACAGGCCGCCAAAGGCGCCCTTTACTTTTTTGAAGAGGAGGGCATCGGCCAGACGATGGCAAATTATAAGAAACCACGGGAGAGGATGGCCGAGCATTTTATAGCGTCCCGCTTTTTTTCCTATATCCAGAGCCCAGAAGAAAATTGCCTTTCTGACAGGAGAGGCTGATCGGACGCCATGGGTGATCTTGGCATGAATCTTTTCAAAAACACGGGGAACGGCAACGAAGAAATTGGGCTTAACCTCCCGGAAATTTTCGATGAGTTTATCGAGACTTTCAGCATAGGCGATACAGCTTCCCATATAGAGAAGCAGGTAATAACCGGCAAAACGCTCAAAAGCATGGGCAAGGGGAAGAAAACTTATGTTGCGTTTCAGTTTGCTAGTATCCTGTAAATACTCAATGGTTATTTCTATTGTCTTGATGTAATTATTGTGTGTGAGGACAACACCCTTCGGGTTTCCGGTTGTTCCGCTTGTATAGATGATGCACATGATGTCTTCGCCGCTGATATGTTCGGCGAGGCCATGGATTTTCGTAACCGCCTCAGGTGATGGTTCCTCCTGCAAGAGAACCGAAAAGGGAAAGACCCAGGAGGAATCACTCGCTGTAAACGGTTCGGAGAAAACGAAGACACCTTTGACACTCGGGATATCTGCCCTGACAGCAAGGATTTTTTGGAGCTGCATGTCATTCTCGACGAAGAGGAATGAGGCTTCCAGGTCTTGTATAATAAAGGCAGCTTCATCGGGGAGCGAGGAGGCGTAGATAGCAGAGTTGAACGCGCCTGCTAAAAGGGCGCCCGCATCGGCCTCGGCCCATTCCATGCGGTTTTGCGAAAAGATGGCTATCCGGTCGCCGGCCCGGAGACCCCTCTTCATTAAAGCGGAAGCGACGCGGAAACAGATATCCCCGAACTCACCATAGGACATCGTCCGATAGCTTCCCCCGGATTTGAACATGAGCGCGGGGTTCTCTGCATACCGGGAAAAAGTATTAAGAAGAACCTGATTAAAATTTTTGAATGCCATAAGACCTTTCATATTTTCTATGTATTGCGGGACTTCAGTCCCGCCGATTCTATGTCATTCCCACGAAAGTGGGAATCCATGATTAAAAGAACTGGACTCCCGCCTCCGCGGGAGCGACAGGACGTAGCAGACCTAAAGGTCTGCACTACGATTCTCATATCTTTATGTAGTGC